>JAABUM010000782.1_pt1 | contig 52136 bp, 54 predicted proteins | sample 5559161 | NCBI WGS metagenome assembly JAABUM01 (sample SAMN10711868, study PRJNA513369) | rock metagenome | isolation source: Antarctica rocks | place: Antarctica: Victoria Land, Siegfried Peak nord
TTGCTTCCCAGGCCGTGATGGACGTGAGCGGCAAAGCGGCGGCGTCAGCCCAACTGAGCGTGCGCGGCTTGGGGCCGACAATGCGCTCGTCCACCAGATGGTATTCACTGTTGGCACCGGGCCGGCCTATGGCGCCGGCATAGAACACCTCGTCACCTGGGTGGAACAGCGTGGCGTCCGGCCCAACCGCCGTGACGACGCCGGCCGCGTCCCAGCCGAGCACCTTCCAGGCGCCGAGTTCGGGCGTGTTGCCCTTGCGCACCTTGGTGTCCACCGGGTTGACCGACACGGCCCGGACCTCGACCAGGATGTCGCGGCCGGTGGGCGTGGGCGTCGGCAGCTCGATGTCCACCAGGGCGTCGGCGCGGCTGACCTCGCCGGGCTGCTGGTATCCGATGGCACGCATGGTTGGGCCTCACTGTTGCACGAGCGGAGGATGGCGATTACCTGCTGGTAGCGGAAGTACGCACAAGCATCGCCCATAGTGCATGAAAGGATACCGTGATGGGCCAGACCCGCCACACCCGCCTCGATTGCAGCCCTGGTTGCTCGGTCGAGGCTGCGATCAGCCTGATCGACGGCAAGTGGAAGTGCGTGATCCTGTTCCAGCTCCTGCGCGGCACCCTGCGCTTCAACGAGATTCGCCGGCGCGTGCCGGGCGTCACGCAGCGCATGCTGACCAATCAGTTGCGCGAGCTGGAGGCGGACGGGCTGATCCTGCGCCAAGTCTATGCGCAGGTGCCGCCCAAGGTAGAATACAGCCTGTCGCCGGTAGGCCGGAGCATGGAGCCGGTGCTTGTGGCGCTGAAAGGCTGGGGGGACGCCAACATCGGGCTGTTTGCGAAGGCAACGAACGTCATGCCGGTGGCAGCGTAAGCGATCAACGGCATACCAGAGCCGTCACTGGCAGGCCGTACCACTTCGCCAAACGACCGAACGGACACTGTTGGCGAAGTCTGGAGCGTTCGGGCCGGTTTCGGCGTTGGCTGGGTTTCCTGCCTGGAGGCCGCCCATGTCGCTCCCGTCGCAGCCGCTCCCGTCCGTGCCTGACGACACCGCCCGCATCGCGCGCGCCGCGTTCCGGCGCGGCAACCCGTATGTGCTCCTGCGGGACAAGCTCGGCGCGGTGTTCGCCGACGCCGACTTCGCCGACCTCTACCCCAAGCTCGGCCAGCCCGCCTACGCGCCGTGGCGGCTTGCGCTTGTCACGCTCATGCAGTTCCGCGAGGGCCTGAGCGACCGCCAAGCGGCCGACGCCGTCCGGGGCCGGATCGACTGGAAGTATCTGCTCGCCCTTGACCTGGCCGACGCCGGCTTCGACTTCTCCGTGCTGTGCGAGTTCCGCGGGCGCCTGCTCCAGCACGGGGCCACGGAGCGGCTGCTGACCCACCTGCTGGACGCAGCCCGCGAGGGCGGGCTGCTCAAGGCCCGCGATCGCCAGCGACTGGGGGTTGCCAAGTCGACAAGGTGTTACCATGTCGGTAACATGACCGCCACACCGACATTGCTCCCGGTTCACGCCGATACACCTACGGTGCTGTTGATCAGCCTGTTTCGCCTGAATGGGTCGCTGTTGGCGACGGGCGACCGATTGGTGGCGGATCTCAGCCTCACCAGCGCGCGGTGGCAGGTGCTTGGCGTCGTCGCCAACACGCCGGTGCCGTTGCCGGTCGCCTCCGTCGCCCGTAACATCGGCCTCACCCGGCAGGGCGTCCGTCAGGTGGTGGGCGAGCTGGTAAAGAGCGGCTTCGTCAGCCTGGAGCCCAACCCGCATCACCGGCGCGCCAGCCTGGTCGTACTGACGCCCGCAGGCCGCGCGGTTCACGGTGCGGCGAAGGAGCGCTGGGATCGATGGACGCAAGGGCTGGTGGACGGCGTTCCCGACGGTGAGCTCCGGGCCACCGCCGGTCTGCTGCAAGGAATGCTGGAACGCCTCGACAACGATGCGGACGAGCAGGAGGGGCGATCATGATCGTCGAAGCGCTGACCCTGATGGTGACGAGCGGCTTCGCCGTCGCTTGCGCGTACATCAACATCGTCGAGCAACCCGCGCGCCTGCCACTGTCGCCTGCGGCCCTGCTGACGCAGTGGCGGGTCAGCTATCACCGCGGGACCGCGATGCAACTATCGCTCGCCATCCTCGCCGCGGTGCTGGCCGTCATCTCCTACATCATCACGCGCGATATCCGCTGGCTCGCCGGCGCGGGGTGCCTGCTCGCAATCGCGCCCTATACGCTGCTGATCGTCATGCCGGTCAACCGGCAGCTGTCCGCCCTGACGCCCGGCGAGGCTGACAGACGAGTCGCGCTGCTAGTGCGCTCCTGGGGACGGCGTCACGCGGTTCGCGGCGCATTGAGCTTTGCCGCAGCGCTCATCTTCCTGTGGGCGATGCCATGACCGGCGTGCCGATCACATGCCGTCCTGGCCGAGGGGGATCATCATGCCTGACATCGTGATCGCATCCGGGGAGCAGGCCCTGCCAGCCTATCTCGGCATCCCAGCCGGAGATGGTCCGTGGCCGGGCGTGGTGGTGCTGCACGACGCACTAGGCCAGACCGACGCAAGCCGGGACCAGGTGGATTGGCTGGCCGCCTCCGGCTACCTCGCCGTGGCGCCGGACCTGTTCGCACGCGGCAAACGGTTGTTGTGCCTGCTCGCCGTCTCGCGGCAACTGGTGTCGCGACAGGGTACGGCGTTTGATGACATCGAGGCGGCTCAGGCGTGGCTGGTCGATCGCCCGGACTGCACCGGTCGGACCGGCGTGATCGGCTTCTGCATGGGCGGCGGATTCGCCTTGCTCAGCGCGACGCGGAAGGGCTTCGACGTGGCGAGTGTCAACTACGGCCCCGTGCCCAAGGACGCCGAGGCGCTGCTTGCAGGCGCATGCCCAATCGTCGGCAGCTATGGCGGGCGGGACCGGATGATGAAAGGAGCGGCAAGGCGTCTGGACGATGCATTGCAAGCGAACGGCGTCGATCACGACGTCAGGGAATATCCCAACGCCGGCCATGCCTTTCTTGAGGTTCATGGTGGCAAGCTTGGTTGGGTCATGGCCCGGCTCGGCATGCGCTTTCACGGTGCATCCGCCACCGATGCACGCCAGAGGATCCTCGCTTTCTTTGCCGACCATTTGGAAGGACCACGACCATGAAGCGCGAAACCGCAGGCCGTTCGCTTCTCACCGTCAATGGCGTTGTGGTGATGCTGGGCGGTTTCATGGCCGACATGGGCAAGACCCACATGCGCAACCCGCGCTGGCCGCCGCATGCCAAGTTCCACAACGCGCAGACGATCGGCCTCGGCGCGATGCTCGGGGCGGCATCTTTGTGGTTCACGTGGAAGGCGCGTCGTCCGGCCGATCTGGGCGTGGCGATCATCGCGGGGGAGGCGATCTACGCATCCTGGGTCTTCGCGACGCTGATGCCCGGCACCGCGTGGACCGACCCCGAGTTTTTGAAAGGCCGTCAGACGCTCGACCAGTTACCGCCCCAACTCTATCTGGGCGCAGCGATGAGCGCCGTTGTCGGCGCTGGAGCACTTCTGACCGCCAGTGTGTTGGGGCGAGGCCGACAAGCGCGCAGTCGGCTTGTCCCGAGCCGCACCCTGCCCCGCTCCCATTCTGATTGAGACCCCCGCTACCATGGCCGGCTTCGCAGGCGACATCATGAAGAGCCCACAAGCCGCCCAATTGTTTGCGACCATCCTCACATCGCGAAAGCGGGAACATGCGCGATGCGCGGAAATCAGCGCTTTCGCGACACGCTTGGCTGCGTGACGCGAAGCCCAATGAACGGCTGCTTTCGGGCAGCCCATATCGCAGCCTGAATGGCCGCAATTGGGCGAGAGCCGCCATCGTCAGGCCGCCTTCTCAGACGCCTCGGCCGTTCGGACATAGGCGTAGAGGGTCGGCTTGGAGATGCCTAGCATCGTGCAGATTTTGGCGATCGGCATCGTGTTCTCGTGATAGAGCCTGACGGCGAGGTCACGCTTATCGTTGTTGAGCGCGGTCGGCCTCTCGCCCTTGGTTCAGGATGTTGTCACCGCTAGCGTGAGCAGAGCAGCGAACACGCCGAGCGGTACTGCATGCGAGAACTCCCGGCGGCGTAGGACCGTGACGATGGCGACGGCGATGATGACGGCACCAAGCGCCGTACCTACGCCGCGGCCGGCAGGAAGGACGATCAGCGCTGCGCTCACGATTTCCAGACCGCCGGTCACGCGGCACCACCAACGCGGGTAACCCCACCGGGCGAAATCATCCTGTGTGGCGCGCGTACCGATCGCATTGAACAGCCCAGCGCCGAAGAACGCGACGGCGAGCAGCCAGACCACGACAGTGTGCAGCATCCCGGCACTCCTTCAACACGTCACGTCGGGGCAGCAGGCCGGAAGTCGGCGTCAGGCTGCCGTTGGGGCGTAGGAGCGCAGTTCGTCGACGATCGAGTGCCGCGACGGGCTCCATCCAAGCTCGTCCTGCGCCAGCTCGCCCGAGATCACCTGATCGCACGCGATCGCGTCCGCGAAGCCCCAGAGCGCTTGCCGTGCGTCTTCCAGCGGCCATTCCGCTACCCGGCCTTTGGCGCCAGCGCCCTCGCTCGCCGCACGCGCGATCTCGACGAGCGGGATGGCCGCACCATGGGCGCCGTTGAAGATCGAAGCCGCAGGCGCCTTTTCGAGCGCGAGCAGATAGAGGTCCGCCAGATCGTCGGCATGAACCGTCGTCCAACGGTTCTTCCCATCGCCAACGTAGCGCGCTGCGCCATGCTCTTTCGCGGAGCCGCACATCATCATCGCAGTGCCGCCCCGGTTGCCGTACACCCAAGCCGGACGGATCACGATGGAGTGGACGCCATCGGCCGCGGCGCCGAGGATTTCACCTTCGAGAGCCTGGCGGAAGCGCACCAGGTCGACGGGATAAAGCGGACTGTCTTCGGTCGCGGGCGTGTCGCCCGTCGCGCCGTAGAGCAGGCAGCCGCTCGTATAGACGAACCGCTTGGCCGTAACGCGCAGTGCGTCGATGATCGCACGCGTCGCCGCTTTGTCATAAGCCGCCCTGTTCTGATCGCTGGGCGAGGCGGCGTGAATGACCGCATCGACCCCGCGCGCGGCTTCGGCGATGCTGGCCGCATCGGCGAGATCGCCGTAGACCGCCTTGAATCCCTGGTCGGCGAGCTTGGCCGCGCTTGCGTCGGAACGCGCAAGCCCCACGACCTCGTGCCCCGCTGACGCCAACCGGCGTGCGACCGCGCCGCCGATCAAGCCCGTCGCACCCGTAACCAAAACCCGCATGTTCAGTACCTCTTTGCTCGATGCAGCTGCAAAAAGGGAGTGTCAAAAACCTGGGGCGCTACGCCGCGAGCTGGATTGATTGGTGGCCAAGGCGTCCGTCCAGCAGCGCGGCTCTGACCTGAAGCACGCGATGGGCGCCTCGGGGCGACCAGCGCATCTGCCGGCGCTTGTTCATGCGGGCGTTGACCAGTTGGTTGACGGTGCCCTCGGCCCGTGAGGTGGAGATCGGCTTGCCGGCCCGGTAGCGCTGGCCGTAGTCGATCAGCGCGCCCTTGTTGCTCTCGATGTAGCTGCGCAGCTCCGCGCAACGCGCGACCAGGCGCCTGGCCTTGGCGTCGATGCCGGGATCGTTCAGCACGATGGCGTCCTTGGCCTCGCTCGTGATCCGGCCCAAGGCCTCGCACGCCTTGTCGTGGTGGCCGTTCCAGAGCAGGTGGCGCAGCCGCTCGACATCGATCCGGGCATGGTCAGGCAGGACGAGGGGCGGCGGCTCAATGGCGCACAGGCCGCGCATGACCTGCTCGACATGGTGCACGCGCATGGAAAGGTGGAACCAGTCCAGGATAGCCTCCACCGGCCCGCCCGTGGCCGAGCGCACCAAGGCTGGCAGCGCGAAGTCGCCGTCGCTGATCGCGGTGACCGCGTCGCCCTCCCGCCAGCCCTGGTCCTGCAGCGCCGCGCGCAGCAATGCATGGGGCTGCTCGGCCACGCTGCGCACCAAGGCGAAGCGCCGGGGGGCGTGGCCGTCATGCTCCACCTTGCCGCAGATCGCTTCGAAGTTGCGAACCTGGTGACCGGGTATGGCACGTATGTAGGCGCCATCGAGCATGACGACGGGCCGGCTCGCGTCCGCCGCCGCGGCCTTGTCCGGCGCGTCCCGGACAGCCGTGACCTCCGCTGCTGCCTGCCGGTCGGCCGCCTCGATCCGTAGGGCAACGGCATGGGTGCGGGTGCGCACGCTCTCCTGGTTTGCACGCGAGGCCGGCAGCAGGGTGTCGAGGATACGCGCCGCCTCCCGGAACGAGGTGCGTGCGCCCAACTCAGCCTGCACCCGCTCCAGCTCCGGCGTGCAGCGAGCGGTCAGCAGCGCGCAAACCGGCGAGACCGTGACCTCCGCCATGGGTGCGGGCTGGCGGCAGCGGCACGCCTTGAACCGCGGCGCCTCGACTTCCACCGTGCCGAACAGCGTCTGCAGCCGGCGCGTGCGCCGGTCCTTGAGCGGCTGCAGCACCCCGCATGTCGCACAAACCCGGTGATGAGCCGCATACGCCGCCACCTGGCCGCACAGCATGCGCGCCTGCAGCTTGGCCAAAAGCGCCTTGGTCTCGGCGAGCACGAGGCCGACCTCCGCGAGCGTGCCGACTATCGCCGGCCGGCTCAACGTCACCAGCTCCGTCGACTTCACCTCCCCCGCGCTTGTCGTCATCTCCAGTCGCACCGTCCACTGCATCACGCCTGCCGCCCTCGTGGTCAGGCATCAGCCAGGCCGATTAGCCCAAGACAGGCAAGCAGGCTTCCCCAGGTTTTTGACACTCTCTGTGCAGCATTGAGCGTCTCCAAGGTAAGGTGGCACCGACCTCAGCCTACGACCGGCCGCTGCCCACCCCCATAGGATCTTGACGGCTTCCGCCCGACGGTCATCCGTGGCTGGCGAAAGAAACGGGCTTGCTCGACAATGGCACCAGGCCCGGCGCTCACGGCCTGGGATGAAACCGCACCGTGCTGGCGTCCTGCTCCTGGCGCGGCACTCGACCGCATGCCCCTATGGCGCCGGTCCTGGGCGAGGCTCCTCCGACCCGTCCCGCCCCGCCCCGCCCCGCATGCGCAAGCCTGGGAGGCTCATGTCGGGTTCCGGGGTGTTGGTTTGCATTATCTGACGAGTGCGGCGATGAGGGCGCCAAGCAGGGCTTTGCCGCGTCGGCGTGCATTGTGCACGAACTGGAAGAAGCCGAGATAGAGCGGCAACCTGTCCTGCGAGATGCCCCGGTGCGGTCGCAGCCAGAAGCGTAGCAATGACCAAAAACCCTCGACCGTGTTGACGTGGACCTCGCAAATGCCGTCCCCGTCCTCGTCGCGGGCGTATTCACCGCGCTCATGGCAGACCGTCTTGTGCCCGTAGCCCCAGGATGGCAGGCGAGCGTAGATGCTATACTCGTCCGTATGGACGAGGGTGCCCGGGGTGACAGCGTCGGTGATGATCGGCTTGATCGTCTTCTGCTGCACGTTGGCCAGCATGCGCAGCACCACCTGGCCGCCGCGCTGGATCAGGCCGAGGATGGGCGGCTTGTCCTTTTCCAGCGTGCCGCGTCCCGGCGCGCCGGCCAGCTTGCGGCACCGTCCGAGCCGCCCCTTTTGGCCACCTCCTTCGGCTGCCCCTTGTGCCCGGCCACCACGTAAACCTCGTCGATCTCGACCTCGCCTTTGAGCATGACCTCTGGGGTCTTGGCGGCCAAGCCGCGGCGCAGCTGCTCCGTCATGGCCTGCACGTCAGACCCGCAAAGGCCCAACTCCTTGGCGATCTGCTGGTTGGAAAGGTTCAGGCCCATGAAGTAGAGGCACAGCACCCACACCCGCAGTGGCTGGTGGTGCCCGGCCAGCACCGTATCGGTGAGATCGTCGAAGCGGGACGCACAAACCTTGCACCGATACCGCTGCCGAGCCGGCTGCGTGTCGTCGCACCCGGCCCGGACCACCGCAGGGCTGCGGCACCCGGGACACTGCACGCCGTCGGGCCAGCGCTGCTGGCGCACGAAGGCGAAGCACTTGGCATCGTCCATCAGGCCCGAAAGATTGACCAAGTCAGGTGCAGCCATAAATGCCGGAGCTCCTCGAATGAAGACGCGCGGTCGATCATCCCGCCGCTTTCATCACATCAGAAGCTCGTCGGAACCGCCAGCCACTCCCCTGCAAGCCAACACCCCGGAACCCGACATGAGCCTCGCTCGAAACCCCGCCCGCCTTCGTCCTCCGCGCGGTGCAGCGCGGGAGAGACGAGGCCCTGGGGCGGTTGCCACGCCATCGGCACACCGCGCCACCACAGTGGCCCAAGGTCAAGCGAACGGTCGGTCAGCGCCCAGAAGGTCGGTCAGCGCCCAGAAGTCCAGCCCACCCCCGGTAGAAAAGCCAAGGCAGCGCACGCCGCGCTCCGGCCCGTCATCGAGCATGATCGGGCGGACACTTGCGAATTGGCGCGGGGTGGGGAGCCAGTCCCGGGGTAGGATCATGCCGGGCGTTGCAGATCCAGCCGCGCGAAGGCTTCTGCAGGGGCGTCGTTCTGTTCCATCAGCGACGCCATAAGGGCTGCCATGCGGGCCTCTAGCTCCGGGTTTTGCAGCGGGTAGGTCTGCCCCGGATCAGCGGTCAAGCTGTACAGCCGCGTCTCGTTCTCCAGCAGCGCGCCCGGGCCGTACACGTTGTAGAACGGCGAGCGGTCGATCACCGGAACCTGCAGCACGCGTGCGCCCTTGGTGAAGGGCAACGGCCCGGCTAGCCGCGCCTCGGCCATCTCCTCCGGCGTGAACGGCGCGAAGATGTGCGTCGGCATCAGCGTGTATTGGTAGATATCCTGCGTAAGCAGGTCGCGGGGGAACCGGTGATAGCTGGTGCGCCCGTCAGTGACATTTACGGCACCCCCGAAATAGCCGAACAGCACGCCCGGGCGTGACGCGACGCCGTCGCGCGCGGCCAAAAGCGAAACGCCTTGCATCTCTGCCGGCCGCCGGTCCGCGGCGGAGAACAGATCAAGGAACGTGGGCGCGAGATCGATCGTTTGGGTCAACGCGGTGCAGGCGCCGGCGCGCGGCGCGCGGGGGTCGTGCAGGAACAGCGGCACCTGGACGATCTCACGATACAGGTTCTGCCGATTCTTGGCCCAAAAATCGTGCTCTCCCAGCAGGAAGCCGTGGTCGGTCGTCACCACCAGCGCTGTATCCCGCCACAGGTCGCGCGCGTCGAACACATCCAGCAGCCGGCCGAGCTGCTCGTCGCAGAGCGCGACCAGGGCGTAGTAGTTAGCGCGTAGCTCTTCGCATTCATCAGACATCTCGTCCACCCGGCCGTAGCGCGGCCAGTCTCGGATGGGGCCGGTCCAGCCAGTTGGGAGCGCATCACGGAAGCGGGCCGGGGCATGGAACGGCTCGTGTGGGTCGAACGTCTCGATTTGCAGCAGCCAGCCGTCGGCGTCCCCGTTGCGGGCGAGGAAGTCGAGCCCGTGGTCGAAGCACTGCACGGAGGGGAAGTCAGCGTCGGCGCGCATGAATTCGCGGTTGATGATGTTCTGGGAAAAATACTCCCGCCGCTCCGTGGTAAACTGCCTGGTGTGATACTGCTCGCGCAGGCGCTCCCACGGCGGCTGCACCATCGCCTTCCAGCGATCGCCCTCTTGCCCACGCACGAACTCATAGCTGTCATATCGATTGTGATACGTCGCCCCGCCATCCTCCCAGTAATGGAAATGGTCGGTGACGAGGTGGCTGTACACGCCAGCCTGGTGCAGTAACTCGGGGAATGCGTTGTCGAACGGTTCCAGCGGCCCCCAGCTGCGGTGCAGGAAGCTCAGCCGCCCTGTCAGCAGGTCGCGCCGCGCTGGCATGCACGGTAGGCTGCCAACGTGGTGCTCATCGAACCGCAGCGTCCGTCGCGCGAGGCGGTCAAAATTGGGCGTCAGCGCGCGCGCTCCGCCATAGGGCGACAGCGCGAGGCGGTTCAGTGAGTCGAACAGGACAAGAACGGCTTTCATGGCGTCATCCTCGGACAGGCCGCGCCCGAAATCACTCAAATTCGTGCATGGCCGCAATCACATATTGACAACAGCTCCAGTTTGCCGCGGCATTGTTCGGGACCGTTCGGAGGCTGCGATGCGCGTATTTATTCTTGTGATGGCGCTCATTGCACTGCACCGGCCCGCCGACGCGCAGTCCCGCCCACTGGTGATCGAGAGCTGGCGCAACGACGACTTGGCTGCCTGGAACGACGTGATCATCCCGGCCTTCAGGCGCACCCATCCCGACATCAACGTCGTGTTCCGGCCCACCCAGTCGAGCCTCTATAACAGCGCGCTCAACTCGAAGCTGGAGGGCGGCACTGCCGGAGACCTTATCTTCTGCCGCGCGTTCGACGCGTCGCTGGCGCTGTTCAAGCGTGGCTACCTCGATCCTCTGACCGACCTGCCCGGCGCCAGCAGCTATGATGCCCGCGCCCGTGCGGCCTGGAGCACCGACGACCAGTCACAACTCTACTGCTTCCCGATCGCCTCGGTAATGGTCGGGTTCATGTACAACCAGGCAATCTTCAAGGAGCTTGGACTGACGGAGCCGCACACTATCGCCGAGTTCTACACCGTGCTCGACCGTATCAAGGCTTCCGGCGCCACCCCGCTTGCCTTCGGCCTCGGCGATCCGTGGGTTGGCGCGCTGTTCGGCTTCGACAATTTCGGGCCGAATTACTACCACGGGGAAGAAGGCCGCTTGGGTGTCGTCCGCGGCACGACGAAGCTGTCCGACAAGCCGTTCGTGGATTTGTTCCGCAACCTAGCGCGCTGGCCAGACTACGTCGCCCCCGGGTTCGAGGCGCAGCGTAACACCGATTCGAAGCAGTTGTTCTCGCTCGGGCGCGCCGCGATCTACCCGGCCGGGTCGTGGGACATTAGCCAAATCGAGCAGACGGTGGACTTTCCCGTCGGCGTGTTCCGCGCACCGGTCACCGAGGCCGGCGATAAGTGCTACGTCAGCGAGAACCTAGACCTCGGCATCGGCCTGAACGCCAAGAGCCCGAACAAGGAGGCCGCGCGCACCTTCCTCAACTGGGTCGCCTCGCCCGAGTTCGCGCAGGCCTATGGAAACGCGCTGCCCGGCTCGTTCCCGCTATCCCGCGCCGCCGCCCCTCCGAACGACAAGCTGGCGCAGAATTTTGCAAGTTGGCGGCAGGAGTGCAGCCCGTCGATCTGGCTCTCCTACCAATTCCTTGCGCGCGGGCAGCCCAACCTAGAGACCGAGATCTTCAGCACTGTGGGCGAGTTGATGCGCCGAAAGATCACGCCCGAGGCGGCCGCCACTCGGCTGCAGGACGGCCTCGCCAAATGGTATCGTCCGCCCGCGCCATGAGCGCGGCTTGGCGGAGAGGACCACGGTTTGCGCTAGTGTTTTTGGCGCCTGCCGTGCTGCTTTATAGCGTCTTCACGCTCTGGCCGCTGGTCGATACCATCCGCCTCAGCCTATTCACCGAGAATGAGACCGGACGCCGCAGCTTCGTCGGACTCGCCAACTACGTCACGCTGTTCGTTGACCCGCTCTGGTCCGACCGCGTGTACGGCGCGCTGCGGAACAATGTCGTGTTCTTCCTCGTGCACATGCTGGTGCAGAACCCGGTAGCTCTGCTGCTGGCGGGGCTGCTCAGCCGACAACGCCTACGGCTGCGCAGCACTTATCGCGCGATCATTTTCCTCCCCGTTCTGCTCTCGCAAGTGGTTGTCGGCTTCATCTGGCAGTTGATCTTGAACCCGCTCTGGGGCGTGTCGCAGCAGTTACTCGGGCTGCTCGGGTTGGCTGGCCTATATCAGCCCTGGCTCGGGCTGGAGAGCACGGCGCTGATCACCCTCGCGCTGATCTCGGTCTGGCAATGGGTCGGTCTTCCGATGATCCTGTTCTACACCGCCCTGCTCGCGGTGCCGGAGGAATTGACGGAGGCCGCCAAGATCGACGGCGCTGGGGAGGCGCGCATTTTCCTGCGCATTAAATTGCCGCTCATCCTACCCACGATCGGCTTGGTTGCGGTGTTGACCTTTATCGGCAACTTTAACGCGTTCGACCTCGTGTACGTCACCGAGGGCCTACTTGGCGGACCGAACTATTCGACAGACCTGCTGGGTGTGCTGTTTTACCGCACCTTCTTCGGCCAGCAGTTGCAGCTCGGCAGCGTGACGATGGGCGCCACCGTCGCCAGCGTCATCCTGGGCATCATTCTGCTCGGCGTCAGCGCCTACCGCCTGCTGTGGCAGCGGCACGTCGTCAGCTATGAGCTGTGAGAAACCGCATCGACATCGGCGGAGCTGCGGCGCACACCGTGCTGACCGCCTACTGCGTCGTCGTCCTGTGCCCGGTGGCGCTGGTGGTGATGAACTCGTTCAAGCAGCGCCGAGCGATCTTCAGTATGCCGCTCGCGCTCCCCACGCCGCAGACGGCGACGGTTGCCGGCTATGACACAGTGCTGCTGCGGGGCGACTTTCCCGGGTACTTCGCCAACAGTCTTCTTCTCACCGCCGTCGCACTCGCCATTATCCTGCTCCTGGGCGCCATGGCGGCGCATGCACTTGTCGAGTACCAGTTCCGGGGGCGGCAGTTTATGACGTTGTATCTGGCGCTCGGCATCATGATCCCGGTCCGCCTTGGAACGGTCAGCCTCGTCGGCCTAATCTCCGGCCTTGGCCTCACCAACTCGCTCACCGGCCTCATCATCGTGTATGCTGCGCAGGGCATCCCGATCTCGACGTTAATCCTGACCGAGTTTTTCCGCCAGCTTCCGACCGACCTGAAGGACTCCGCCCGGATCGACGGCGCCAGCGAGTATCGCATCTTCTTCCAATTGGTCCTCCCGCTCGCTCGCCCGGCGATGGGCACGGTCGCCGTGTTCTCCATGATCCCCATCTGGAACGACCTCTGGTTCCCGTTGATCCTCGCGCCGTCGGAAGCTACCCGCACCGTCACCCTTGGCGCGCAGCAATTCCTCGGCGAGTTCTCCAGCGACTGGAATGCGCTGCTCGCGGCTCTCAGCACCGCCACGCTACCGGTGTTCGCGCTCTACTTGCTATTCTCCCGCCAGATGATCCGGGGCATCACCTCGGGCGGAGTAAAATAGATGCCAGAGCCGCAAGCCGAGCTGTTCTCTTTCACCTGGCCGGAGGGTGGGTCGCACGTCACCACCCGGCCCGAAATCGTCGGCACGCTGGGCGTGGTGACCAGCACGCATTGGCTGGCCTCCGTGACCGGTATGGCGATGCTGGAGGCGGGCGGCAACGCGTTCGACGCCGCGGTCGCCGCCGGGTTCGTGCTACAGGTCGTGCACCCGCACCTGAACGGGCTGGGCGGCGAGGTGCCAATCCTGCTGGTCTCCGGCGCCGAACGCATACCGCGCGTCATTTGCGGCCAGGGTGTGGCGCCCATTGCTGCCACGCCGGAGCGCTTTCAGGATTTGGGGCTCGGCATCGTGCCGGGCACGGGGTTCCTGCCTGCCGTCGTTCCCGGCGCGTTCGACGCATGGATGCTGCTGCTGCGCGACTACGGTACGATGCCTCTAAGCCGCGTGCTGGCGCCGGCCCTCGGTTACGCGCAGGCCGGCTACCCCATGCACGCAGACACGGTGGGCATCATCCGCTCCGTCGAGCGCCTGTTCCGCTCTGAGTGGCCCAGTTCGGCGAGCGTGTATCTGCCCGGCGGTGCCGTGCCGCTGCCGAACGCGCTGTTTCGCAACGCGGACCTCGCCGCCACCTACGCAAAGTTGCTAGCCGAGGCGGAGGCAGCCCCTGGGCGAGAGACCGGGATCGAGCGCGCTCGGCGCGCCTTCTACAGCGGCTTCGTAGCCGAGGCGATCGAGCGCTTCGTCGCTCATCCGGCGCTGGACGTCTCAGGCGGGCGGCACGCCGGGCTGATCACCGCCGATGACCTAGCGCGCTGGTCCGCGACCTACGAGGCGCCCGTCACCCGCGACTATCGCGGGCTGACGGTGTGCAAGTGCGGCCCCTGGAGCCAAGGCCCGGTGCTGCTGCAGATGCTCGGCCTGCTGGAGGGGTTTAACATCGCCGGCCTCGACCTACTTGGCCCCGACTTGCTGCATTTGTGGGCGGAGGCGACAAAGCTCGCCTTTGCCGACCGCGAAGCGTTCTATGGCGATCCGAACTTCACCGACGTGCCGCTCGACGCTTTGTTGAGCCGCCCCTACACCGACGCCCGTCGCGCTCTGATCGGCCCCGAGGCGTCGCACGAACTGCGCCCCGGCCAACCCCTCGGCGCAGCGCCGCGTCTCGCGCCAACCCAGCACGGCGGACTCGCCGGCGCCGGTGTCGGCGAGCCCCAATCTATGCCCCCATCCGGCGACACGTGTCACCTGGACGTGATTGACCGCTGGGGCAACATGGTGTCCGCCACCCCCAGCGGCGGCTGGCTGCAGAGCAGCCCGGTTATTGACGGCCTCGGCTTCGCGCTTGGCACACGGGGCCAGATGTTTTGGCTGGCTCCCGGCCTGCCCAACACCTTGGCGCCGGGCAAGCGACCCCGCACCACCCTCACCCCCTCCCTCGTCATGCGCGGCGATGAGCCATTCATGGTATTTGGCACACCCGGCGGTGATCGGCAGGAGCAATGGGCCAGTGCCATGTTCCTGCGACACGTCGATGGCGGCCTGAATCTACAAGAGGCGATCGACGCGCCCATGTTCCACACCGACCACTATCCTAGCTCCTTCTATCCGCGCAGCACCCAGCTCGGATCGCTCACGCTGGAGGACCGGTTTCCAGCGATCACGGTGGCCGAGCTGCGCCGCCGCGGGCACCGGATCATGCTGGGCCCGCCATGGTCGCTGAGCCAGGTCTGCGCCGCCCGCCGCGACCCGGGTGTTCTCCGCGCCGCCGCCACGTCGCGGCTGATGCAAGCCTACGCTGTCGGCCGATGATTCAGGCTGAGCGGCAGGAGCGCATCCTGGACTTGGTCGCCCGGCAGGGCGCCATCGGCATCACCGAACTGGCCGAACTGCTCCACGCCTCCCCCGCGACGATCCGGCGGGACCTGACCGAGCTCGAGCGCAAGCAGGCGCTACAGCGTACCCACGGTGGCGCGCGGCTGCCGGATCGGGACGACGAGCTGACTTACGCCGCCAAGATCACCAGCCTGCTTGCGGAGAAGCGCCGCATCGGAGCTGCCGCCGCCGCGCTTCTGGCGCCGGGCCAGGTGGTGGGCTGCGGTGGCGGCACGACGGTCATGCAGATGATCCGGGCGCTGAAGCACAAGACGCTCAGCATCGTGACGACTGCGGTGAATGTGGCCGCCGAACTTGCAACCGCCGAGCACATCGACGTGCTGGTCACGGGCGGCCAGTTGCGCGGGCGAAGCTGTGAGACGGTCGGCCACGTGGCGGCACGCACGCTGCGCGACGTGAACCTGGACCTCGCCATCATCGGCGTGGACGGCCTTTGCCTGAAGGGCGGCCTGACCACCTATAATAGGGCCGAGGCCTACGTGAACCGCGTCCTGATCGAGCGCGCGCGAGAGACATGGATCCTAGCCGACCACAGCAAGTTCGGCCTCGTGCGTCCGGCGGTCATTGCCCCCCTCTCCGCCGCACACCGCGTGTTCACCGACACGGCCGCACCCCAAGCCGCCCTCACGGCGCTGCGCCGCGTCCGGATCAAGGTGACGCTGGCCTGAGCATGAACGCTTCCACCGCCGCGCGGTCGGAGTAGCCGCCCACGCCGCCCACGATCCGCGTGGCCATAGCGCCGCACGCATTGCCCAGGCGCAGGCACTTCGCTGCCGGCCAGCCCGCGAGGAAGCCGAACAGGAAACCGCCATTAAAGCTATCGCCCGCCCCGGTCGTGTCCGTCGGATGCACCTGGAACCCAGGTGCAGCGGTGGCGCCCTCCGGGGTGAACAGGGTGGCACCCGCTGCGCCTTGCTTGACGACGATTCGACTCACGCCGGTCGCGAGCAGGGCGTCGGCGTCGCCCAGGGCCGCTAATTCGGCTTTGTTGGGCAGGAACACATCTGTCTGCGCCAGCGTGTCGCGCAAAGCGTCCGACATCCAGGCGCCCTCGGGGTCCCACCCAGTGTCCAGCGACGTCGTCAATCCCTGGGCGCGAGCAGCAGCGAACAGCGCTGGCAGGTCCGCTTGCAAGCCGGTCTGCAGGAAGAACGAGGACACGTGCAGGTGCCGGGCTTCTCCGAGCCGCTCTGCCGGCACGTCCGCACCCGTTAGAAGCGCCATAGTGCCGGAATGCGTTAGCAGCAGGCGATCGGCAGGATAGGCCAGGGAAACGGTCAGGCCGGTGGGGGTCGACGGGTCGGTGATGACGCCCATCACGTTCACGCCCTCCGCCCGCAGGCACTCCCGGCAGAACTGGCCCGGCTCGTCGTCGCCGACGCGGGCGATCAGCGCCGTGCGCAGCCCCAGCCGGGCCAGCGCCACGACGCACAGGGCCGTCGCACTGCCCAGCACGCGAGTGTAGCCGGTTATCGCCTGTTCAGTCCCCAGCACTGGCGCTGGTGCCTGGATGCCAGAAAGGATAATGTCGGGGTTCAGTTCCCCGAGTGCGAGAACATCGATCAGAGCAGCACGACCTTGGCGAGGTTGGGCGGCGCGCCCGGATCTTGCTGGCGCCGGATCGCGGTGGCGTAGGCCAGCAGATGGATCGGCAGCAGCGCCAGTATCTGCCGCAACCTCGCGGGCAGTCCAGCGTCCGTGGCCGCCATTGCGGTCGCCGCAGCGGCATAGGGCTGCGTGTCACCAATTACGAGGGTCGCCAGCCCCTGGGCCTTCAGGTCCTGGACGAGGCTCACGCCGTACTCGGGCAGGGCCGGCGTGAACATCGTCGCCAAGGTGTTCGCACCGCCCGTCGCACGCGGCCCGTGGCGGTATTCCAAAGTATAGTAAGCTTCGGTCGTGACGGCCGCCATCTCTTGCAGTTTCAGCGCCGCTTCCTGCGCCAGCGGGAAATCCGCGCCGGAGCCGAGGAACACGAAGCGATCGAACGGGCGCTGGTTCGCCAGCGCCGAGATCGGACCCTGCAGGTCCTGCAGCGTCTGCTCCCCCGCCCGCGCCAACCGCTCTGCGTCGCCCGCTTGCCCGAGCGCCCGCAGGCACGCGAGCAACATGCCGGTGAACGAGCGCAGCATCACCAATCCGTCCTCGGCGCCCTCCGGCACGAGCAGGCACGCATCCGCGTGCTGCGCCAGGCTGCTCTCCGCCGTGCATGTCACCCCCATTACCGCGAGGCCCCGGTCACGCAGAAGTTGGGTCGCGATAAGCGCCTCGGTCGACTCGCCGGAGCGGGAGAACGCCACCGCCAGGCAGGGCCGCCCCGCCCGAATCGCCAGCGCGCGGTCGGCATCCAGGATCAGTTCGCAGGATGGCAGTACCTGCACCCGGTGCCCCGTCGTGTCCTGGATCGCCTCGCCAACCAATTGCGCCAGATAGAACGAGGAGCCCGAGCCGAACACCACCACATCGTCCGCCGCCCTGCCCCACGGCGGCGGAAATGCGACCGGTCGCTCGGTGATTTGCCGCCACCGCGCCGGCTGAGAGACCAGTTCTTGCCAGGTCAGTGAGTCCATCATGCGCTCGATCGCTCCAACAGTGCACCGGAATCCTAAGGATCGCGTTCAGTTCGATCAACTTTAATCACGCCGACGATCTATTTCGCGCGACTCGCCGACTCACTTGAGCGCCCCCGCAGTCAGGCCGCTCACGATCAGGCGCTGGGCCAGCACGAGCAGAATAACGGCGGGCGCGAGCGCCAGCAGCGACGCCGCTGCCATGTCGGTGAAGTTGATCGTGTTCTCCTGCGCGAACTTCCCGATCGCGATTGGCACGGTCGCGGTCTGCCGCTGTGATAGCGTCAGCGTTACGGCGAACTCGTTCCACGAGAAGATGAACGCGAGCAGGCCCGTCGCGGCCAGGCCTGGGCTAATCAGCGGCGCCACGACACGGCCCAGGATCTGCGGGCTCGATGCGCCGTCCAACCGTGCGGCCTCCAGCAGCTCGGTCGGCACCTCCGCCATGAACACGACCAGCAGGCCCAGCGACGTCGGCAAATTAAGTGTTGCATGCGCCAGGATCAGTCCAGCATAGGTATTGTCCAGCCCCACCGTGCGGAATAACACGTACCATCCGCCCGCCAGCGTGATCGGCGGCAGCGTCTGGAATAGGACCGCCCAGCCCAGCAGCACGAGGCCGACCCAACGCGGGCAGCCCATGTGCTTGAGCGAGTAGGCAGCAGGCGTCGCCAGCACCAGCGCCAGCGCTGTGCTGGCCAGGCCGATGATAAGGCTGTTGGTGAAGTTGAGCATGTAATCGGACGTGGTGGAGCTGAGCACAGAGACGAAGTTGGCCAGCGTCGGCTCGAACAGCAGCCCGCCCATTAGTAGCGCGATCTGCCGCTTGAACGCTGCCATGCCGATCCAGGCGACCGGGAACAGGACGATGCTTGCGGCGGCCACCAGCATGGCGTGACGTAGAACATCAGCACGCTTCATGGTGTGCGCCGCAACCGGCGGCCCGCCAGCGCGGCGCCGCTGACCAACACGAGAATGAGCAAGCACGTGACCAGCGCCATCGCGGCCCCATAACCCGCCCGGTCCTCGGTGAAGAAGCGTCGGTAGATGGTAAAGCTGATGACCTCTGTGGCCGTGCCGGGTCCGCCGCCGGTGAGCAGGTACACCTCATCGAACACCTTGAAGGCCAGGATCAGGCGAAAAATGAAAGTGGCCGTGATCGCCGGCAGTAGAAGAGGCAGAGTGATGTGGCGCAGCGCGCCCCAGGCGCCGGCGCCGTCAATGCGCGCCGCTTCGTATACGTCCTGCGGCAACGCCTCCAGGCCTGCCAGCAGCAGCAGGTAGCAGAACGGCGTCCAGTGCCAAACGTCCACAACAATGATGGACCCGAGCGCGAGTCGCCGCGACCCGAGCCAGTTCTGCGGGTCTAGCCCAGCCAGGTCGAGCAACTGATTGATCACGCCGTAGTCGAAGCCGTACATCAGCTTCCAGATGGCGCCGATGACGATGCCGGGCAGCAGCATGGGCAGCAGAAAGATCGTGCGATACACGGTGCGGCCCCGGTGCGAGCCGCTGGTGAGCAGTGCCAGCCCTAGCCCGAGCAGCATCTGAATACTGACAGCGATGACCGCGAAAAACAGCGTGTTCCAAAAGCTGGCCTGCAGCAGCACGTCCCCGGCCAGGTCGGCAAAATTTTGCAGGCCCACGAATGTCCACTGCGCCCGCCCGGCGGACCACGCGAGCCGGTTGACGCTGAGTGCCACCAGCAGTCCCACCGGCGCCAGTGTAAACGCCATGAGGAACAGCGCCGTCGGTGCTACCATCAGCCACCGCCAGACCGCCTCCTCGCGCACAGGCCATGGGCGCACGCGTTCAGCCCGCCTTCAGCGCCGGCAGGGCCGGGGCCTTGTAGCCGGCACCGACCATGACGGCCGTGATTTCCGACGCCATGGTGTTCAACGCCTGCACCGCCGTCATCTCGCCGCCGATCGCCTGGCTCAATCGAAGTTCGGTGATGGCGAGCACCTGGGACGCCTCGGGGATGATGAACGTCAGCCGCGCGGTCGGCAGCGCCTGCGCCATGGCAGCCATCCAGCGCAGCTGCGGCTCCTTGGACATATCGGACTCCATCACGTCCCGTCGCACTGGGGGCGAGCCGTTGCGGGCGTAGGCGATCTGCGCGTCCTTGCTCTGGAACCAGTCGAGGAAGGTCAGCGCGGCGCGTTGCCGCTTGTCGCTGATGTTGCGTGGGATGCCGCCCATCCAGTGACCCAACGGCGAATACGTCTCAAAGCCCGGCGCATGTGGCGCGGGGGCGAAGCCGACCTTGCCCACTACCGCCGACTGGTTCGCGTCGCCCAGAACGCCGGCCGCGAGGCCAACCAGCACGTTGCCGGCGTGCCCGGTCGCCATCGCCTGAATCACGTCGGCCTGCGTCTCGGACTCGGTATGCGGATACCCCGCCTCCTTGGCCAATTGCAGGAACGTCGTCAGCCCGGCAAGGGATTGCGGGCTGTTGATCATGACGGTGAAGTCGCCCGCCTTCTGGTCAGCAAAGATGCCGCCACCGTGGCTCCAAAGATAGGGCAGCATGTCATACGTTACGTCGAACGCGCCGCGCGCGCCGCGCTGCACGATGCCGTAGGTGCGGGGCGGCTGGTGCAGCGCCTTGGCGTTGGCGAGCAGCTCTGCCCAGGTCTGCGGCACCTTGAGGCCCCTCTGCTTATAGAGGTCAGTGCGATAGTGCAGCAGCGGGATTGCCGGGTTGATCGGCACCGTCATCAGCTGCGCGCCCGGCCCACCAAGCTGCTTGGCGCCGGTATCCCAGTACAAGCTGCCGTCGAACGAATACACCTCGGGAGGTAGCATGAAGCCGGGCTTGATTTCCGCGAGCGGCCGCAGGAAGCCGCCACTATACATCTCGATGAAGAAGCCGGCATTGATGATCAGGACGTCGAACGGGCTCTCACCCGAGCGCACCGCGGTGCGCTGCTTCTCTAGGCTGCCGGCGAACGGGTTGACGTCGAGCGAGACCTTATTGCCGGTCTGCTGTTGATACAGGTCGACCGTCTTACGGAATCCCTCAAACCAGGGCGACTGGTTGACGACGATGGTGATTGGGCGCGTCGCCTGCGCCCACGCCTTCACCGTCAACAGTGATGCACCGGCCGCGGTCAAACCTTGACGGCGTGTGAACCCGTGTTCCAAAGCAGCCTCCATTCATTGCTAAGCAGGTTTGAGAGGGTCGTTGGGCGATGTGTCATCCGGATCGTTGACGACGGCGCCCGCTGGTGCGCGGACCATGCTGCCCGTACCGAGAGGATCGCGGGTGCTCAGCATCCAAGCGTCTAGCCGCGCGCGCAAATTTGCGAGGACGCCCGCGAGCCGGGGGGCGTCAATCAAGTTGTCCGCCTCCGGCGGATCGAACACGAGGTCGTAGAGCAGCTCCTGCCGCTGCGCCTGATCGGCCCAGCCCTGATCCAGCAGCAACGCCTTGATCACGTTGTCGTCCACGTTGGGCAGCACGGGTCGCTGCCGTCCGTCATACCGGCGGACGTACTTATAGCGCGCCGTGCGGATGCAGCGCATCGGCTCGTAGGCGGCGTGGTAGTTGCTCTCTGCATAGATCGCGTCGTGGATCGCGACAGGTGCGGACGACATCAACGGAAACAGCGACCGGCCCTGCACGAAGCCCGGCGCTGGAATGCCGGCGGCGTGGTATACTATGGGTGCCAGGTCCAACAGGCTGACCAACTCCTCCACCACGCGCCCACCCGTGAAGCCCGGTCCCCGCAAAATCAGGTACACCCCAATTCCCGTGTCCAGCAAGTTGCACATATGGCGCGGAAACTGCAGGCCGTGGTTGGTGAAGCAGCACACCAGCGTGTTCTCGGCCAGCCCGCACCGGTCCAGCGTGTCGAGCATGGCGCCGTAGGCTCTATCCATCTCGCGCACTGAGGCCTTGAAGTCGGCCATGTCCGCCCGGGTTTCTGGCGTATCCGGCAGCGCGGGCGGCGGGGCGCAATAGCGCGCGTCCTCCGCCGGGTGCTGCGTCGGGTCGGCGGGCGGGAACGGCCGGTTCGTAGCATTCAGGCCGAGCGACAAGAAGAACGGGCGCATGTGGCGCCGTGCCAGGAACTTGGTCGCTGCCTGGACCGACTCTGCCGTGTCCATCAGGCCTGGGTAGTTCGTATCCAGCGTTGAGAGCGTCTCATCATACCCGACCGTCGTCGGGTCCGGCGCGGTATGCTCCACCCCGGCCAGGGCAGTTATGTAGCCGTCCTGCTTCAGCGTATGCACGACGTGAACCGCGTAGTCCCGCATGGCGAAACCCCTGTGCGCCAGCCCCAGCATGTCGCAGCTATGCGGGAACATGCCCGTCAGGAAACTGGCCCGGCTGGGGGAACACGTGGGCGCGGTTGAGAACGCGTTGCGGAACAGCACGCCCTCCTGTGCCAAACGCTGTAGGTTCGGGGCGGGGATCGCGTGGCCGTAAGGCTGCACGAAACGCCCCGTGTTATGGGAGTGCATGAAGACGATGTTGGGTCGGGGACGATCGTCCATCATTACGGTGATCTTCCGATATGACCTTTCATAAAACCGTAGATGGCGCGGATCGTTCGATCAAGTGCAATCATGCCCGCGATTGATCTTGCACGCTTGGAGGAGCCTATCATGACCGCCCGCACACTATGGCGCGAGCTTGCCAAGACTCGGCGCGGCATCGCGTCCGTCTGCACGGCCCACCCGATCGCGATTGAGGCGGCAATGCTGGAAAGCCAAGCCGCCGGACGCCCCTTGCTGATCGAGGCGACGTGCAACCAGGTCAATCAAATGGGTGGTTACACCGGCATGACGCCCGCCGCGTTCCGGCGCTTCGTGGAGGGGATCGCCGCGCACATCGGGTTCGACACGGGCCGGCTCATCCTCGGCGGCGACCACCTCGGCCCCAACCCGTGGCGGCACTTGGCGCCAGAGGAAGCGATGCAGAACGCCGAAGCGATGGTGAGCGCCTATGCGCAAGCCGGGTTCGCCAAGTTCCACCTGGACACCAGCATGGGCTGTGCCGGCGAGAGCCGCGCGCTGCCGGACGAGGTCACCGCTTCCCGGGCGGCCCGGCTCGCTCGCGTGGCGGAGACGGTGGTCGCCGAGCCGCCTGTCTACGTCATCGGAACGGAGGTGCCCGTGCCTGGCGGCGCACTGGAGACGGTCGGTGACCTGACGCCGACCCACCCCGACGCCGCCCGAACAACCGTCGCGGTGCATCGGGACGCGTTCGCCGCCGCCGGCTTGGACTCTGCATTCGCGCGGGCCGTCGCCGTCGTCGTGCAGCCCGGCGTCGAGTTTGGCAATACGGAGGTCGTCGCCTACCAACGTGGCCGGGCGCAGGCACTCAGCGCCGCCCTCGCCGATCTGGCGCCGCTCGTGTTCGAGGCGCACTCCACGGATTACCAATCCGCCGACGCGCTGGCAGCACTGGTGCAGGACGGGTTCGCTATCCTGAAAGTCGGCCCGTGGCTGACCTTCGCGCTGCGCGAAGCGCTATACGGCCTGGACCACATTGCTCAGGCGCTGGCCCCAGCGCCCGCCGACGCGAGCCTGCCCGCCGCGATGGAGCGCCTGATGCTGCGCGAGCCAAAGCACTGGCGAAGCTACCATCACGGTGACGCCGACTCGCTGCGCGTTCAACGTCATTACAGCTACAGCGACCGCCTCCGCTATTACTGGCCGCAATCGGAGGCGCAGGCGGCGGTTGGTCGCCTAATCGCGCGGCTGGATGGGCGCACGATCCCTGAGACTCTCATCAGCCAGTATCTGCCCATGCTGTATCCGGCGGTGGTGGCGGGAACGGTGCCTATCACTGCACATGCGCTGCAGATCGCGGCTGTGGGCGGGGTACTGCAGCGCTACAACGCGGCGTGCGGCCTGGGCCCGGCGCTTTAAGCCACGCAGTGGACTTTGATGGGGTGGACGCCCCCATGCGGCATGCTTGTGCCACGGTGGCGGTCTTGATCGATCACCTGAGGAGACGTGCCTGGGACAGGCTAGCACAATCGGATTGGACATCGCGAAGATGGTTTGTTCACAAACGGGGCGTGGTTCAGAATCCCCTCTTTTTGGGTTACACAAGGCGCGCGGAAACGGCCGGCCTGTGAGGGTCGGATTTCGGTGGGAAGGGTGTCCGGTGCGGGAGGCGGTTCGCCTCCCCGGGTCAAGCTCGCTGGGGCTGAATTGGTCCCAGGCCCAGCAGGGTGAGCCAATGCGGATGGCCTTGGCCTGTCATCAACTCCCGCGGGCTCTTGCCGTGGCGCTCCATACGGCGGCTGGGACTGCCGCAAGATTGGGGGTGCGCCGGCCAGTTGGGTATTTTTGCGTCTGTTCTCTGACCGAGGGTGGATGCGTGGCTTGGATGTTGAGGTTGGTGAAGATCGAGACTGAGGGCGAGGGGCCGTGCACGGACGTCATGCAGGTTAACCGGCCCGATGACCTCCGCGACATCGCTGATCTGGGTCTGACCCTGGCCGAAGCAAAGCGGTTGCTGGCGCGTGTTCAACAGGAGATCGTCGCCGCGCAGGCCAAGGAGCACGTTGTTCAGCGGCCGGAATGCCCGCGCTGTGACCGCGCTTGCCGTGTGAAAGATTACCGGGACCATGCGGTCGCGACGCTTTTCGGCCGGGTCACGGTGCGGCTTCCCCGGTTTCGCTGTGCCGCGTGTGGCGGGATCGAGGCTGGCCTCGCTTGGCCATTGCATTGCCGGTCGACACCCGAGCTGGACCGGCTTCAGGCGCATCTCTGCGCCCTGACGATCTACCGGACCGCCGCTGACCTACTGGAGCAGGTGTTCCCGGTCGACGCGGGAAAGCATCATGCGACCTTGCGCCGCCATACCCTGAAGGTCGGCGAGGCTCTTGGTGAGTGCGCTGCGCTCAGGCCGGAAGCAGCGGCATCGGCGATCGTGGTCACTTTGGATTCGACGTTCATCCGCAGCTGCGCGGACGGCGAGCGGCATCTGGAGGTGCGGGTCGGCAATGTCGAAACCACGTCCGGTGGCCGGCAGGTTTTCGGCGCCGTCGCCAAAGCTGGCACGGACATCCTCGCGCTGATCAGCCGCACCCTCGACGCTGTCGGGAGAACAAAGGACACGGCGTTGACGGCCTTCACCGACGGCTGCCTTGGGCTCCGGCGCATTCTCGCCGATGCTGGCGTCGCCGAGCCGCCCACCCTGGACTGGTTCCACATCGCCATGCGGCTCCAGCACCTGAAGCAGATCGCCAACGGCCTGCCGGCTGATGATCCGGCGCAGATGGCGGCAAAGGCGGTGATCGTGGCCGAGGTCGAGCGTCTGCACTGGCGCATATGGAATGGCAAAGCCAAGGATGCCCAATTCAGCATCGATCGTATCCGCGCGGTCATGCATTACTTTGAGGGCGAGCCGGATGGGCGGAGGTCCATCGCGCCGTCACGGAAGCTGTGGACCGCCTTGCACGCCCTGGACGGCTATCTGACCGGCCAAAGCGCCTGGTTGGTCAACTACGCCGAGCGGCACCGTGCCGGCTTGCGGGTTGGCACCGCGATCACCGAAGGGACGGCCAACTTTCTGGTGAACCGCCGAATGAACAAATCACAGCAGATGCGCTGGTCGCGGCGCGGCGCCGACCTGCTGCTCCAGGTTCGCTGCGCCGTCTATAATGGCACGCTCGGTTCCGGCTTCGGACAGAAGTTCCAGCCAGCCAACGATCCATGTCCCAGCATGACGACCGCCGCCTGACCCCCAAACTTGCGACAGTCCCCACCTCGCCTTCTTGGCCTTCCAGCTAACCACGGCCGCATGGCCAGAGTGGGCCGAAAGCGAACTGGCGGCTTTGGAGCGCCTGGAGAGGGTGAGCGGCCTTCAGCAGCCGACCCCGTCAATTTTACGGAGTCGACCCCCAGCCGAGAACACTGCCTTGTTGGAGGGCCGTAAGCGAGTCTTCCGACCGCCCGCCTTCCCCGGCAAAGGTCAGGTCGACAGCGGCTCAGTGAAAATGTCTTCGAGCAGCTTCTCGCCTGGAGCGTGGCGATATCGTTCGAAGTCCGTTACGCCCTCTTGCCGCAGTACCTCTTCGTCGAGCAGAAACTGCCCTGTGCACGTTTGCGCGTCGCGGCACAGCACGGCATGCGCGGCGTCGGCCATAATCTCCGCCGTCCGCGACCGGCGCAATTGCGCCTCGCCGCCGAGCGCGAACTCAATAGCAGCCGTGGCGATGGTGGTGCGCGGCGAACCAGTCCGCCCGTAGCGTCAACGGCGGCGACAGCGTCAGCACGTGCGGGTTGGGCGCGCGGCGCAGGAACGGCACGCAGGCGCGAGACACCAGGAAGGTGCCGCGCATGTTCACCTGCTGGATCAGGTCGAAACGTTTTGCCGGCATTGCTTCGGACGCCGAGAGGTCTATGGCGGAGGCGTTGTTCACGCAGGCGTCGATCCCGCCGAAATGCCCGGCCGCACGCTCCACTGCCGCCGACACGGCGTCGGCGTCCCGCACGTCCATGGCGATCGGCAACGCCCGCCCGCCGGCTCGCTCGATCTGCTCCGCCGCCGTGTGGATGGTGCCGGCCAGCTTCGGGTGCGGCGCCACCGTCTTGGCCGCGATCACCACGTTGGCGCCGTCCCGCGCGGCCCGCAGCGCGATCGCAAGGCCAATCCCCCGGCTGCCGCCTGTGATGAACAGCGTGCGTCCGCGCAGGCCGGACGCGCCGGCGCGGTCAGATTCCATATGGCTTGTAGGCGCCGAAGAAGTGTTGCTCGACATGCGCCATCCCGCGCGCCCCGCCAGACCCCTCGATCACGCACGGGAACTCCGTCGGTCCCAGCCGCTTCTCCGGCAGCAGCGATAACAGCCCGGTCTTCCCCGCTGCGGCGGCCGACGGGTAGCGGTCGAACTCGACTACCGGCCCCGCGCCGCGATACAGCCCCGCACTCCCGCCGTCCTTCCACCCGCCATAATAGCCAAGGCCCTGCACGTCTGCCGGCGTGCCCGCGGCCTCGACGCTGAACTCCCGCCAATGCCCGCTCTCGTCCTGCAGTGAGAAGGTGCCGCCGACCACGTTCCGCGTGCCGGGCGCGTGGCGCAGCCGGTGGCGCAGCGCGACGAGCCGGACGGAGCTGCCGTCCGCCATGTCCAGACGCCCCTCGAAATCCAGCGGCGTGCCGTCCTCCGCCTCGTGCGTGTTGAAGAAGCCGCTGCACCCCTCGATCTCGAACGGCACCCAGAGACGGAAGCGGCGGCGGTCCTGCTCGGATTCGTCGTGCTCCGTTCCGCCTGTCCGCACCCGTGGCCCCATGCCGGCGCGCACGCCCCAGGAGTGGTCGCGGATCGCGTGCCAGCGGTCCGGGGCGACCGCCTCCCCATCGCAGGCGATCCGGCCGGTGGTGCGGCAAACCTGCGTGTAGCGCACCATGTCGTGGATCAGCCGTCCGTGCCGCCGGTTCTGGTATGGCGTTTCCATGAAGGGCGGGCCGACAGCGTCGAACGTCAGCTCGAAATCGAACCCGGCTTCATTCGGCCCCAGCGTAACGACAACCTCCTGCAATGGCCGCCGGATGTCGATCCGCAGCGGCCCCACCTCCAGTTCCTGCGACTGCGGCCGCAGCGCCCGCGAGGCTCGCAGTACCCGCTGCTCGCCGCTACGCGCGATGCTGGCGAAGCCGTCCACCACGTTCATGTTCGGGTGCAGCCGCATGCCCACGACCACGTACCAGTCTGCCGCAAACGTCGCGCAGAAATAGCCGTCGTTGAAATGGACATCCGAGGTCGCGGGGATATCGAACGGCGTGGGCGCCTGGTGGAACGGATACTCGTCGAAGGTGCGGATCTTCATCTGGCTGCCGTTTCCCTTAAGGCCTGGGCGCCTCGTAAAAAACACTGTTATATGGCGCGCCTCGCACCGTCAATTGGACCTGCTGCCAGCCGGTCTATCGACTGTTCCACGTGCAGCGCCATCAGCGTGCCCGTCTTCACGCCCAGCATGCGGGAGCGTCGGGTGTGATGAATCGTCAGCAGCCCGAACAGGAAGGTGACCTGCAATCCCACCTCTTGGGCCGCTGTCTGCCCGTCCAGCCCGGAGATCGCCTGGATCACGCCCCGCAGCAGCAGGAGGATATCCTGCGCCTTGGCGTTGAGCTGCCGATTCAGTTGCGGAGTCAGGCCCTGCGGCTTGAGCCCGCGGAACAAATAGAGGGCCAGCGAAAGCTCCGCAGGGCGCGCTTCGTAGTAGCTGAAGAACATGCCGATGGCGATGCGGAAGCGCTTCTTCCGCCCCCGGCTGGCACCGATCGCGGCCGACAGCTCGGCATGCAGCCGCTCGAGCGACTCGCGCAGCAGCTCGGCGTAGATCTCTTCTTTGCCGCTGAAATACGGGTAGATCGCGCCCGTGGTCATACCGGCGGCCTGCGCGATCAGACGGATCGACGCCTCTTCCAGGCCCTTCGCCTCGAACACTGACCAGGCCGCGCGCAGGACGGCGGCCCGCCGCTCCCGCACTGGGTCCTCGCCGCCCGGCGTGCCGGCGGGTTGGTCGGTCTTCCCGACTCGCGGCAGATCGGCCTTGTCCACGCCGCCAATCTAGCGCTTTGGCAGACCGTGGCAACGCAGCCGGAGCTATTCGGGATACATCTCCCGTAGGCGCTTCTTCCAGAACTTGCCCGTCGACGTGCGCGGCAGCTCGGCCAAGAACTCGTAGCGATCCGGCAGTTGCCACTTGGCGAAGCGCCCGAGCAGGAAAGCGGACAGCGCATCTGTCGTTACCTCCTGCCCCTCCTTCAGCACTAAGCAGGCCAGCGGCCGCTCGGTCCAAATCGGGTGTGGCACGGCGATCACCGCCGCTTCCGCCACCGCCGGGTACGACATCAGCGCGTTCTCCAGGTCGACGGAGCTGATCCATTCGCCGCCGCTCTTGATCAGGTCCTTGGTGCGGTCGACCAGGCGCAGGTAGCCGTCCGGCTCCATGACCGCGACGTCGCCAGTACGCAGCCAACCATCCGCCGTGTGCGCGGTTAGGTCGAAGCCGCGGTTGTAGTATTCGCGCGTGACGAACGGGCCGCGCACCTGCACCTCGCCGACGCTGGCACCGTCGGCCGGGCATGCCGCACCGTCCACCCCGGCCAGCCGCAGCTCGACCAGCGGGGCCACCACGCCGGCCAAACCATTCACCCTCACCCGCTCCTCCTCCGGTGCGTGCTCCCGCTCTGCCTTGACGTAGCTGATCGTGCAGATCGGCGACGTCTCGGTCATGCCCCAGGCCTGCTTGATCGAGCAGCCGCGGCTGAGGAACGCGCGGATCAGCGCGGGCGGCGGCGCCGACCCGCCGACGAAGGTCCGCAGCCCGGGCGGCAGCCGGAAGCGGTTCGGCGCACGCTCCAGCTCCTGCATGATCGCCAGCCAGACGGATGGCACCCCCAGCGTAAAGGTCGGCGGCTCCTCCTCCATCAACGACAGCAAGTCGTCCGCATGCAGGAACGGCCCCGGGAAGACGAACTTCGCTCCCACCATGATCCCGGCATAGGGCACGCCCCAGCACGCCGCGTGGAACATCGGCGTTGCCGGCAGGATCACGTCCGTGTTCCGCAAACCGAGGTTGTCGTCCAGGCTCGCGACAAGCGAGTGCAGCATCGCCGAGCGGTGGGAGTAGCTGACACCTTTCGGCCGGCCGGTCGTGCCCGAAGTGTAGCAAAGCAGGATCGCATCCTGCTCGTCATGCGGCGCCGGCGCAAAAGGCTGGCCGGCGAACGGCGCGATCATCGCCTCGTAGTCCAGCGCGCCGGCCGGCCCGGCCCCGCCGAAATCATGCCAGACCACGTGGCGGAAGCGGCCGCGGTTTGGAAGTTCGGCGAACAGCGGCGCGAGAATGCCGTCTACGATCAGCACCGCGTCGTCCGCGTCGTCCGCGATCCAGCCGATCTCCTCCGGCGACAGCCGCAGGTTCAGCGTATGCAGCACCGCCCCGCACAGCGGCACGCCGAGGTAGCATTCGAGGTGGACGTGATGGTTCCAGCACAGCGTCGCAATCCGCTCGCTAGGCTGCACGCCCAGCGCGCGCAGGGCATGGGCCAGCGCCTCAGCCCGCGCCAGCAGCTCGCGATACGCCATGCGGTGCAGCGTACGGTCCGGCAGGCGCGACACCACCTCGCGGTCCGCGAACAGCAGCCTGGCGCGCGGCAGCAGCCCGTTCACCGAGAGCGGAACCGACATCATCGTCGACCGCATTACCCGCCTCCTCTCCGATCCGCCCGGCCGGTCTCAGGCCGGCTTCTGCCCCTTCAGCGACCCGGCGTACACCGTGTTGCGACGGTCCGGCTTGTCGGCTTGGGTGCCCTGGCTGTAGTCGCCGAACGGACCGTCCCGCTCCGCCACGGCCGCCGCCACGCCCTCCGCTTGCGCCTTGCGGATGAAACCGCGCGCCTCCGGCGTGTTGCGCATCATGCTGTCCATCACCGAACCCAGCAGCTGCGTGGAGGACAGGCCCATGTTGTCATACGCTTGGTTTACCACCAGCTTCATCGCCGCCAGCTGGGAGGAGGGGATTGCCGCCATCTGTTCGGCCATCTGCCGCACCTCCGCCTGCAGTTGGCTGAACGGCACGGCGCGGTTGATCAGCCCGATCTCCGCGGCCTCCCGCCCCGACACGGGACGGCCCAGCAGCGCCAGCTCCTTCGCCTTCGCCAGCCCCAGGCGGTACACCCACATCCCGGCATGGTGGCACCCCCACATCCGCGAGTAAGGCGTGCCAATGCGCGCGTCCTCCGAGGCGATCACGATGTCCGCGCACAGAGCCATTTCGCTGCCGCCGCCCACGCACCAGCCATGCACCTGCGCAATCACCGGCTTTGGGCTGCGCCACAGCGACATGAAGCGCGGCACCCATCCAAGCTCCTGCGACGTCACCATCATCAGGTCGCGCCCGGCATCCCACTCGCCGTCCGTGGCCAGGTTCTCGTCCCATTGGGTGAAGCCGTCGGAGAAGTTGAAGCCGGCGCAGAACGCGCGGCCGGCCCCTTGCAGGATGATCACCTTCACCGCGCGGTCGCGGATCGCCCGGCCCACCGCCGCTTCCAGCTCCTCCGGCATCGGTGGCACGATGGTGTTGAGGTTGTCCGGCCGGTCCAGCGTGATGGTCGCGATGCTTTCGTCCACGGCGTAGTCGATCAGGGTGTACATGGTGTCCTCTCCTCCTTTACGGCCCAATCCGACCCGGTCATGCCCGTACCCCGGCCAGCCCGCAGGCGCGGTCCACCAGCTCGACCGCGCCGTTGGAGAAGCTGAGCAGATACTGGTTCTCAATCTCGCCGGAGGCTGCCCGGCGGTAGTTGCCTTCCATCATGGCGGCCAGCCGCCACAGCGCGAGGACCTCGAAATAGCGTACGGCGCCTACCGCCCGGCCAGTCCTCTCGGCATAGCGCTCCGTCATCTCCCGCCGCGTCCCAAAGCCGCCCAGCCGCTGCACAGTGGCCAGGTCGAACATGCGCAGCTCCGGATCACCGGGTTGCACCCAGAAGGCTGAGAGGTAGCCCACATCCACCATCGGGTCCCCCAGCGCCGCCATCTCCCAGTCCAGGATCGCGGCCACGCGCGGCGGGGCCGACGGCGCGAACATCAGGTTTCCCAAGCGGAAATCCCCGTGCACGATCGCGGCCAACCGTGACGTCGGCCGGTGCGATCCCAGCCAACGCGCCAGCGCGTCGAAGGCGGGCAGGTCGCGGGTGCGTACCGCCTCCCACATCCTCACGTTGCGGGCGATCTGGCGGTCTACGAACCCGTCTGGGCGGCCGAAGCCGCCCAGACCCGCCGTTTGGACGTCCACCGCGTGCAGCGCCGCAAGCGCGTCTACCACCTGTTCGCCCACGCGGCGCCGCTCCGCTGGCGGCTCGAAGATCGCGGGCAGGCGGTCTGTCAGCACCATCCCGTCCACGTGCTGCATGACGTAGAACGGCGCCCCTATTTCCGCCGGGTCCGCCGAGTGGGCGAGCACCCGAGGCGCCGGCACGCCGTCCAGTCGCGACAGCACCCGCACCTCCCGCAGCACGTCATGGGTGCCGGGGATGATCGGCGGCGGCGGCGGGCGGCGCAGCACGTAGGGTCCGCCTTCGCGCTGCACCAGGAACGTCAGGTTGGAGTGGCCGTCGCCAATACGCCGCAGTGCGACCGGCCCCTGCCCCAGTCCGTGCCGGTCCAAGAACCGCGCCAGGCGGTCGAGCGGGACGGTGCCGTCATCCGCACGGTCCCGGGCGACCTCGCCCTGCGCGCCAGCCGTCATGCCGCGCCCTCCGCGCGCACCTGGTCGCGCAGCAGGTATTTCTGCACCTTGCCGGTCGCGGTGCGTGGCATCGAGGCCACGAAGCGCACCACGGAGGGCTTCTTGTAGCTGGCGATCTGCCCGGCGCAGTACGCGACCACCTGGTCCCCCGTCAACATCTGGTCCTCGTGCAGCTGTACGACGGCGCAGACCTGCTCGCCCCACCGCTCGTGCGGCACGCCGATGACCGCCACGTCCGCCACCGCCGCGTGCAACCGCAGCACATCCTCGATCTCGCTCGGGAAGATATTCATCCCGCCGCTGATGATCATGTCCTTCTTGCGGCCGGTGACGAACAGGTAACCGTCCGCGTCGAGGTGGCCGACATCGCCCGTGCGCAGCCAGTCATCAGCCAGCGCCTCCGACGTCAGCTCCGGCTCGTCCCAATAGCCCGCGATCATGGATGGTGCGCGCACCCAGATCTCCCCTTCCGCGCCCACCGGGCAGTCCTGCCCGTGATCGGCCACGATGCGGATCGCGGCATGCAGCGACGGTCGCCCCGCCGAGCCCGGCTTGTCCAGCAGCGCCCGGTCCGGCACGAAGGTCACGCTGCCGCCGCCCTCCGTCAGGCCATACACCTGCACGAACCGCGTATGCGGGAAGCGCTGCTGCACCGCCTGGGTCATCACGGCCGAGAGGGGCTGCCCCCCGCACATGATGAACTGCAGGCAGCGCGTGTCGAACCGCTCAGGGCATGGGACCCGCAGCAGGTCGTAGATCATGGTCGGCACCCACAGCACGTGGGTGATCCGGTGCTCGCAGACATAATGCAGCACCTGCTCCGCGTCGAAATTGCCCGACGGCTTGATGTGCACCGTCCCGCCAGCATGCAGCACGGCCCAGGTTAAGTCGTGTCGCCCGCCCAGGTAGTAGAGGTCGATGATGGTGTAGGTGGAGCTGTCCGGCCCGATGCGGAAGTCGACGATCTGCTGCAGCGAGTTGAACAGCACCGCGCCGTTGGTCCACACCGCCCCTTTCGGCCGGCCGGTTGTTCCGGAGGTGAAAATGATCTCGTGCAGGTCGTCGAACCGGGCTGTGCGCGGCGCCGGCCCGTCTGGAGCGTCCGCCAGCAGCGCCGCCAGGCTAGAGGGCCCGCCGTCATCCAGCGCAAGGACGTGACGCAGCATCGGCAGCTCCCCGCTCACCCGCAGCTGCGCCACCGTCACCAGGCGCCCCGCATCGACCAGGGCCGCAACCGCGCCGGAGCGCCGCAGGATCGCGGCAAGCTCCCCCGGCTCCAACCGCCAGTTGAGGGCGACCATGATGCCGCGCGCCGCCGCGATCCCGGCCTCTACCTCCAAGTAGTCGAGCCGATTGGCGGCGAGCAGCGCCACACGCTCGCCCGGCACCACGCCAAGCGTGGCCAGACCGTGCGCCAGCCGACGCATGCGGTCCCGCGCCTCGCCATAGCGGCGCACGGCGCCGTCGCACACCACTAGCGGGTGCGTTGGATCGATGCCACCGCGCTCGAACAGCGACGGCACTGCCAGCGTTTGCCAGCGGTCGGCCCGCGGGCACTCCGGCAGCCAGACCGCACTATCGTCCGCAGAGCCGTCCAATTGCGCCGACCTTCCTGGGATGTGCCATGCCGGGCCGCCGTCAGCCCTGCTGCCCGGCCTGCACGGGACGCGGCGGCGCCGGCCGGCTGCCGGCGGCAAAGCGGGCCATCCCCGCCATTGCCTCGCTGCTGAGCGCGGGCGGGTGGCAGAGCTTTACCTCCAGGTCCAGCCCGTCCTGGATTGGAAGGCCGAGCGTGGCGATCGCTGCCGCCCGGTCGGCGCAGATACCGCCCTGCGAGTAGCCGGCGATGTGTTCGGCCAACTGCAAGGAACGCTGCACCGCGGTCCCCGCCGGCACCACCTCTTGCGCCAACCCCATGGTCAGCGCCCGCTGGGCGTCGATCTCGATGCCCGTCTCGATCATGTAGAGCGCGTTGCCCATCCCCACCACGCGCGGTAGTCGCTGCGTCCCGCCATCGGCCAGCGAGAGACCCCAGCGCTTGTTCAGCAGGCCGAATTTCGCCCGCTCGTCCACGATGCGGAAGTCGCACCATACCGCCAGTTCTATGCCGCCAGCGTAGCAATTGCCGTTGACGGCGGCGATCACCGGCTTGTTCGGGTCGAGCCGCGCGAAGCCCATCGGCCCAGCGTCATGCGTGCGGCGGTGCTCGAACAGCTCGCGCATGCCCTTGAGGTTGGCGCCCGCGCAGAAGGTGCGGTCGCCCGCCCCGGTGATCACCAGCACCTTCGCCGCGTCGTCCTGACCAAACGCGTCGATCGCGTCCGCCAGCTCCATCGCCAGCTCGTCATCGACATTATTGTGGACGGGCTCGCGGTCGAGCGTGAGCAGCGTGACGCCGGGGCGTCGCTCCGTCAGGAGTTTGGACATGTTTTCCTCCACGTAACGCTGTTATTTTATAGGGCAGCTGCCGCCGGATGCAAACCCGTCCGGCCGCTCAGCTTCGCACCAATGGACAGCCGCCTTCCGTTTCCGGCCGGTAAACCTCGCTGCCGGGGACCGTCTGCGTAAGCGCGAGCAGGTCGGTCTTCCCCTTCGACTCCGCCGGGGTCTTTGCGTACCACAGCATCATGTCCTGTAGCACCCGACCGTCCGTGCGGATGCGGATGTCGTGGTTGTAGAAATCGTTCACCGGCGTCGCGCGCATCTGCTTGCCGACCGCGATCGCCTCGGACGTGCCGATGGCCTTTACCGCCTTCAAGTAGTGGTTCACGGCGGCGTAGGATCCGGCCTGCACCATGTTCGGAATGTGGCCCGGAAAGTTCGCGTCGTATCGCTTCGTCCAGGCACGGGTTGCGTCCGTCTGGTCGTGGTAGAACGACGTGGCGCCCACCGTGCCGCGCGACGCCTCCAGCCCAAGCGCCTGGATGTCGTTGACGTACAGCAGCAGGCCGGCGAGCCGCTGCCCATTCCTCGTCAGCCCGAACTCCTGCGCCTGCTTGATCGAGTTCACCAGGTCGCTGCCGGCATTGGCCAAGCCGATCACATCGGCGCCGGACTGCCGCGCCGCCAGCAGGTAGGAGGAGAAATCCGATGTGCCGACCGGGTGGCGCGCCGAACCGACGACCGTCCCGCCGCCCGCCTTGATGACCCGCGTGGCGTCGCGCTCCAGCGCTATGCCGAACGAATAGTCCGCGGTTATGAAGAACCATTTCCGGCCGCCGTCCTGCACCACAGCCTTGCCCACCGTTGAGGACAGCCCGTACGTGTCGAACGCCCAGTGCGTCGAGACTGTGGCGCAGAGCGGCCCGGTGATGTCCGAGGATCCCGGGCCGGACATCAGCACCGTGGTGTTCTTCTCCTTCGCGACCGCCAGCACAGCCATAGCCGGGCCGCTGCCGCCGCCCACGACGATGGCCTCGACCCCGTCCTCGTCGATCCAGTGACGTGCCAGGCCCGAGCTGACATCTGCCTTGTTCTGGTCGTCGCCAACCAGCACCTGCACCGGCCGGACGAGCACGGCGCCGCCCGCATCCTCGACCGCGAGGCGCGCTGCCTCCACCGTGCCGCGGCCGGTTACGTCGGAGTAGATGCCGTTCTGGTCGGCCATCACCCCGATCTTGAACGGCTTGCCCGTGCCCTGGGCGCGGGCGACGCCCGACGCAGCCAAGCCGACGGAGGTCAGGAGCAGCCTTCTGGTAATCATGCGTGTTCCCCCTCATTATTTATTGGTTCTGTTTGCCCGGATCGCGCCGAAGTAGGCGCGATGACGTCGGGATGCTTGGACAAGATGCCTCGGTTTCGCTCGCTCCTGCGCCGCCGCGAATTAAGCCTTGGCGTGAACAAATAACAGCATTATTTGAAACGGCAAGCGGGTCAATTATGACCGAGCAGCCCGGTACGCGGTGCGGCCGGTGGTGCGCCGCAGCGATGGGAGGCGACATGGATGTTCGCGGCAAGTGCGTCGTCGTCACGGGCGGAGGCGGCGGCATCGGCCGGGCGCTCGCCCTCGAATGCGCCGCCGCGGGCGCCAGGGCCGTCGCAGTGCTGGACCGCGACGGTGCCGCCGCAGCAAATGTAGCGGCCGAAATCGGTGGCTCCGCCCATGCCTGCGACGTCTCCGACGAGCAACTCCTGCGCGTCACGCTGGACACGGTGGCCGCTGCGTCCGGGCCGATCGAACTATTCTGCTCGAATGCCGGTGTTGCCCTGGGCTTCCCCGCCTCGGGCGATGTGGCCGAGGCCGGCGACGAAGCCTGGCAGCGCAGCTGGTCGGTGAACGTGATGGCGCACGTTTACGCCGCACGCATCCTCTTCCCACACATGCGCGCCCGCGGCGGCGGCGCCTTCCTGATTACCGCCTCGGCCGCGGGCCTGCTCTCCCAGATCGGCAGCGCCGTCTATTCCACGACCAAGCACGCCGCCATCGGACTGGCGGAGAGCCTCGCGATCAGCCATCGCGCAGATGGCATTCAGGTCGCGGTGCTGTGCCCGCAAGGCGTCGACACCGCCATGCTCCGATCGCTGCCGGCAGGCCCACAGGCCGGCGACGGCGTGCTCGACCCGGCGGCCGTCGCCCGGTCCGCGCTGGCCGGCCTGGCTGCCCGGCAGTTCTTGATCTTGCCGCACCCTGAGGTCGCCAGCTACATGCAGCGCAAAGCAGCGGACTACGACCGCTGGATCGGCGGCATGGAGCGCCTCCGCCGCGCATACGCCGCCGCGGACCAGCCGGCGAAACCGCGGAACGGCCCGTAGACCGGCCCGACTGCTCGCCGCCGGGGGCGCTGGGCGGTGCCGGCCTTGCATGCGGGCCATCGGCGAACGTGTCGAGCCAGGCGGCGGCGGCGTGACTGTCGGAGCCGACCATTACCTCGCCGGGCTTGCCGAGGCGCCCCATGTGGACAGGATGCTGTTGCCCGGCTTGCAGTACCATCCGCCGGAGCGGCGACAGGCAGAGGGCAGGAACATGTGCTCGTTGGCGTCCAAGTGCTTTCCACCAGCCCTTTCAATTTCGGGACGAAAAGCTACGTCCGCTTTCGGGAGGTTCAAAGCAGCACCTAAACGACCAGGATGGGTGCCAAACTGCCGGCCTGAGTGAAGGGGCGCTTGGCGACAGGGCTAAATCACGTTCAGCGCGCCTGGTTCAGCACGATGATCCGCGGTGCCTCGGGCAGTTGGCCGGGATCGACTGTCAGGGACGTCCGGTCGTAGTGGCTGATCATCGCTTCGGGTTGGCGCCGCAGGAACCGGTCGACTGGCTCGATCTTAGACCCCGTTTTAGAAGTCACGGAGCGGTCAATCGCTTGCGATTTGGATGGGCGACGCGGTGGAGCATGAGGCGGATCATGGCGAGGGTGACCATGGCCTCGGAGACTTCGGGCAGGTGCTCGTAATCCTTGGACAAGCGCCGCCACCGGCCGAGCCAGCCGAATGTTCTTTCGACGACCCACCTGCGTGGCAGCACGACAAAGTCTTTCGTGCCTGGGATGCGGCCGACGATGACCAGCGTGAGGCCAAGCAGGAAGCAGGCGAGCAGCGCGGCCACGCGGTTGTAGATGCTGTCGGCGAACACGGTCCGGAGCCAGCAGTAGAGCGGCTTGATGCGCCCGAGCAGGTCGCCTGCGCCGTCGCCGTCCTGGATTGAAGTGACATGCACGAGCACGCCGAGCAGCAATCCTTGCGTGTCCACCGCGATGTGGCGCTTGCGCCCATTGACCTTCTTCGCGGCGTCATAGCCGCGCGGTCCCCCGCTTTCCGTTGTCTTTACGCTTTGAGTGTCGATGATGGCGGCCGTCGGGCTGGGCTCGCGTCCCGCACCCTCGCGCAGCGTCGTCACAAGGTGATGGCGCATGCTGTCCCATACACCGGCGCTCAGGAAAGCGCGGAAGTAGCCATATACGGTCGGCCACGGCAGGAACGCCGGAGGCGGCGGCAAGTGCCGCCACTGACAGCCGGTGCGTAGTAGATAAAACAAGCTGTCCAACATCTGCCGCATGTCGGTTGCCCGTGGGCAGCCTCCAGGCTTGGCGGGTGGGATCAGCGGCTCTAACAGCCGGTATTGGTCGTCGCTCAAAGCCTGGCCAGAGCCGTAGTCTCCGACCAACGCGCGATCCTCAGGTGTCCACATCGCAAGCTCCAGGAGGGGAAAATCTTCTGGAACGCTGCCAGGACGGCCCCGGTCAGTCCGTCACGTCAGCCAAACCAACCTTTCAAAACGGGGTCTTAAGCACGCCGCGTGGGTGCCAGTAGTGCATCGGGATAATGATGCGGGGCGCGATGACCGCGATCGCCCGGTCGAGGTCCCCAAGGGCGATCGTCGCGTGCGCACCCGTCAGAGCCAGCAGCACGTCTACCTGGCCGGCCAAGATCTCCAGCACTGCCGGGGCGATCGCATTGCCAACATCGCCCATGTGCAGCACCCGCACGCTCCCCACGGTGAAGAGATACATCGCGTTGGCGTCGGGATCCCGCCCGAAGTCGAAAGTCAGGCTTTCGCTGGTGGGAAAGGCGCGGATCGGCACGTCGCGCACCGTTATCCCGTCCGACGGGATGTCAAAAAGCGCGTTCACCACGGTCGGCTGACCACGCACGTGGCTCGGGTCGGAGTGGAACCTGTCGGTCGCCGAGCTCATGATCACGAGGTCCGCCGGCTCGTCGATTGGCGCAAAGCCGGACACCCCGGGCGTGTACGGGTCGGTGACGACGCTCACCTCCGGCGTCTCCAGCCGGAAGCTCGCATGGGCGTAGAAGGTTAGCTTCATTCAACCTGGTCCTCCCATCCAGTTCGGGGTGGCGATGGTCCCGGTCAGCCCCCGAGCCTGCGGGTGACCGCGACGCGCTCGGGCATGAGGGCTGCGAGGCGCGCGGGATCGAAGGGTGAGAGATCGACCGTGCTCGCCGCTCCGTCCAGGATCAGCTCGGCCATCGCCTCACCCGTGGCAGGGGCGTTGAGGATGCCCCAGACGCCGTGGCCCGTCGCGACGTAAGCACCTCGGGCGCCCGGGACGGCGCCAATCAGCGGCAGTCCGTCCGCTGTCACGGGGCGGTAACAGGCCTGGCTTGCGAGGACAGGAGCCCTCGCCAGCACTGGAGACATGCGGTCGCAAAGTGCTTTCAGCCGCTCGATCGCGCCGTCATCGGGTGCGACGTGGTCGGGGTCGATCGGGAGGGGGGACTCGCTCGAGATGCCGCACACATAGGTCGTGCTATCGGCGCGCGGGAAGACCTCCGGCGAGAGCATCGAGCCGGCCGGCTCCGCATATTCGAGGAACAGGGCTTCCGGTGGGAGTGTCGCGCCGGTCTCGAAGACGAGGCTGTGCCCCTTCAGGCCGTATACCGGCGGCAGCGGCAGCCACTGCGCCGCGAGTATCGACCATGGTCCCATCGCGATCACGACGGCATCGCCTTCCAGCGCCTCGCCCTCGAACTGCACGCCGACCACGTCCCCGTCGCGGCGCAGCAGCCCCGTGGCCTGACCCAAAAGCACCTCGGCGCCTCGCTCCTCAGCCGCGCGCATCATGCCGATGGTGAAGGCGGCTGGATGCACCTGGGCCGTCGTGCCGGCGGATCCGAGCTGTCCGTTGATCGCGACGTCCGACGAAACCCACCCGGGCCCGGCGCCGCGCAGCGTCCGGGCCGCGGACCGGCCCACGGTGCCAGCGTACGTCGTCATCCGCCGGTAGCCCCAGTCGCCGCCTAGCGCCTGCGCGAACTCGGCATGTAACGCGAAGCTCCGGCGGGCGAGGGCCATGAGGGGCGTGCCATCACACCAGTCGAGGGCCAGGAACCCGCCCGACTTGCCCGAGGCGGCGCAGGCGACGGTGCTGCGCTCGAGCACGACGACGTCGGCGCCCCTTGCGGCGAGGTGGTAGGCCATGGAGGTGCCGATCACGCCCCCGCCCAGGATCAGAACCCGCATGCCCGCTCCGTCTTGGTTCGATGGCTCGCGCCACGGGGGGGCCGGGCTGGCCGCGGTGAGTTTGGCAGGTCGGGACGCGGAGCGCGAGACGTACCCGGCCGAGATCCGTTCAACCCGCGGCAATGAGCTCCGCCACAAAGGCGGCCTCGGACGTGACCTCGTTCGAAGAGAGAGCATTCGAAATCGTGGGGGGGGGTGATTACGCCGCGGCTGCTGGCACCATTTGGTCACCGTTGGCCGGCCGGAAGCCCGGATAGCGATAGCGGAAGGCGCCCTCGAGCGTGTCGTTCAGCACCGCCGTGCGCACGTCGAGGAAGAACTGTACGGTGGCTCGGTTCCAGCGCATTTGCTGCTTCTTGTTCATGCGCTTGGCGATGATCTCGTTGACCGCGCTTTCCACGAACGCGGTTGAGATCGGCTCGCCACGCCGACGCCGGGCGACGTAGTGCACCAGCGCGTCCTCGTTGCGCTCAAGGTAGCCCAGCAGCTCGCTTGCGTGTCGCTGAAGACGGCCGATGCCGGCCAGATCACGCAGGGGCTTGCGCTCTGTCCAGCGGCACAGGGCCGCGAGCTTGCGCCGGCACCCTGTCCAGCGCCCGTGCCACAAGCGCCACTTCGCGCGCTCCAGGCCGCGAACGGCCGGGTCAGCAAAGTGCGTGTCGACCGTGCCCACGCCGAGGCCACGGGCGGCCTGCAGCGCGTGCTCGAAGCGCACGGCCGCGTGCCACCAATCCAGCACGACCATGGCACCCGGCAGCACGGCGCGCTGCAGCCGCCACAGCCCGGCGTCGCCGTCGCACAGCACAGTCGCCGGCGTGTCCTCGCTCACGCCCGCCGCGGCGAGCGCCTGCTGGAAAGCCTCGGCCGAGACTGCCTGGCCGTTGCGGGCAAAGGCGAAGCGGTGCTGGCTGCCATGGGCGTCGATCACCTTACCCGCGACCACCTCGAAACGGCGCTCGTCTTGCCGGTGCCGGCTGCGCACATAGCCGCCATCTAGCCCAACCACGACGGGGCCGGCCGCCTGCGCCGGGGGTTGCTTCGCGCTTTCGGTGGCGTGCTGGTGGACGACCTCCTGGCCAACGCGCAGCGTCCTGTTCCGGACCGTGCCTGTGTTCTGCGCCCCACCCATCGGCAGCAGCTCAGACAGGAAAACAGCGACCTTGGCGAAAGGCACCAACGCCGCATACCGGGCCGTGACATAGGCGAGCTCGGGTGCGACGGCATCGTTGCCCAGGTCTAGCGCGGCGAAGCTCTTCGCCGCACCCGGGCCCTGACAAGGGCAGACGTGCAGCCGGCGGACGCGCACCGGCACGTCGCCGAACAAGGAGTGAAACCTCGCCCCATAATGGCCCTTGCTGGCCAGCACGCGCCCGCACGCGACGCACAAGCGACGGCGCCCACCCAGCACGGCCACCTGGGCGGGCACGATCTCAGCCTGGAGTGCTGCCGTGAGCTGCTTCGCCTCGGCGAGCTGAAGCCCAAGCCCGGCCAAGCCGGCCTGCTCATCGCGCTCGATGCGGGCAACTTCGGTTTCCGTCATCACCCCAGGCCGCAGCTCCGCAACCAGCTTCACCCGCCACACCAGCTTCGACACCAGCTCACCCTCTTCCCGTGAGCCCAGAACCTAACTCGACCAGCACCCCACGACTTTGAATGCTCTCAACACGAAGGGGGACATTACCGATGGGCATGACGGGGGCGGATCATCCAGGAGTAGCGACGAAGCGCTTGTAATGAGCGTGGAGCGAAGGGGATGACCCAGCTCAAGGAAGGGCGTCGCCAACCGAGAAATCGGGAAGAGCGTTCGACGTTCTGCGTCGACTGTCGTCGCAAAGCGGCAGGCAAATGGTTGGGACGAGCCGTGTAAATCGAGAGGTTTACGCACGGTTCTGTGGGCGGCTGGAGGTGAAATCCCTCCGGCCGACCCGGCGGCTTACACCCCCACACCCCAGCGATCAGGATTTTGGGATTGCTCATTTTTCACCATACTCCTCGCAATTTTCGAAAGCTGACCCACCGGCAACAATAGATCTAAACCGCGTCTAGTTTGAGAAGCGTAGTTTCTCCTCTGCAGGGTCGAGGTGGTCCTTGACCCAGAGGCGGTCGGCAGCAGCGCAGGGGTCCTGGTTGACCTGCGCCTCGAACACGGCGACGCGCCGGGTCAGGTCGTCCGCAGTGACGTGGCAATGGTGGTAGGTGACATCCTCGCGCAGCCAGCGCCACAGCGCCTCGACCGGCATCAGGTCGGGACTGTAGCCGGGCAGCGGCGCAAGCTCGATGCCCAGGCTCGCCGCGGCGGCCCACACCGCCTTGGCCCGGTGGTATGGAGCGCCGTCCCAGACCACAATGAACTTGCCATCGGGGATCTCGGCGCGCAGCCGGTGCAGCACGTCGATGGTGTGCTCGCCATTGGCTCGGGCATAGGGCCAAATCCGAACCTGACCCTCGTTGTAGAGATACAGGCCGTAGAACGAGACTTTGGCTGACAGCCCGGGTGAGCTGGAGGCAACAAAGAACCGCTTGCCGCGCTCGCCCCAGCCATGGCCGAGGTCGACATCCTGGTGGATGTGGGCCTCGTCCCAATAGACCAGCTGGTGCCGGTCACGCCCGGCGCCGTCCAGCAAGGGGCGGACCTGTTCGATGAAGGCGTCCCGCCGTCCGGGGTTGGCGCGGCCGAGCAGCTTCTTGGCCTTCTGCCACGACAGGCCGAGCCGATGCAGGGCAGCGCGGATAGTTTCACGGCAGCACAGGCGGCCGAACCGCGCCTGCACGAAGCCGACCAGCCGCTTCAGCGTCCAGCGGGGTTTGGGATCGGCGCCGGCGACGGGCGGCTCGGCCGCGACTTGCTGGGCCGCACGGACTGCGGTGCCGAGGGCTGCCGTGATCTCTGGGCAAAAAGGGGGCGGCCACCGGTGCGCCGATACAACAGCGCCTCGGGGCCGTGTTCGCGGTAGCTGTGCAGCCAACCCATCACGGTCTGCGGGTGGCGGCCGGTACGGGCTGCGACGTGCGTGGCGCAGGCACCTTGTGCGATATCGTGGAGGGCAAGGAAACGCTCGCGGCTGCGAGCATGCGGGGTTGTCAGGGCCAGGCGGCGCAGATCCGCCAACGTCTGTCCCCAACGCTCATGATCAATTCGTAACACCAGTCGGAGCAAGACCTTTCGGGAAAACCGTCATGTGGGAAACCGCGCCACCCCGCCAAGCACTCCGACTATGGGTTTCGAACTAGACGCGGTTTAGAGCCGCCCAGGAAAGATCGCCCCATGCCCTGTGGCGCGCAGCGCGATCGCGGCGGCAAGGATTAATCCACCCGAAATCAGCAGAATGCGGTCGAGAGTGGTGATCCGTGGCGCGTGCAGGTAGGTCCGCGCGCCGCTGGCGCCATAGGCCCGGGAGTCCATCGAGAAGGCGAGATTTTGGATGGATCCGATCGCCGCGATCATGAGCGGCACGATCAAGCTGGAAGACTTACGCAACCGGGCAAATACGGAGCCCTTGTTGATCTCCAACGCCCGCGCCCGCTGTGCCTCCACGATGGTGTGCGCGGTGCCGACCAGCATCGGCACCAGCCCAAAGGCGATGGTGATGCCGAACCCCGCCTGGTAGGGCAGCCCGATCTTGACCAGGCCCGTGATGAGGTCCCGTCGTCGCGTGGTCAGGAACAGGCCAAGGGTGGCGATGATCGGCACGATGATGCGCAGCCCCATTGCCAACGCGAACAACAGCCCCTTGTCGGTGACCGTGATCCAACCCCAGCTCAGGACGACGGCGCCGGACCGCTCGAACAACGGCCACATTACCACGGTCGCGAGCAACACCGGGATCAGCGTATAGCCGAAGCCGAGCAACGCGCGCGCTGGCCGCCCCGCGCTGACCACAGATCCCATCACTACCAGCAGGAGCACCGCAAGGTAGCGGGGATCGTTGAACATCAAGATCAGGACAAAGGTCAGGCCAACGCCCGCAAGCTTGGTGCGAGGATCGAGGCGGTAAATCCACGATCGGCCTGGCACGTAGAGGCTGTAGCGGTTCACGGCATAGGATCTAGACAGGCACGAAACTGAGGCACGGTCAGGATTCCAAGACGGAAGTTGCCGGGCACAAGCTCGCGGGCCAACTCGACGATGGGCGGCGGCCGCAGGTCGGCCTGTTCCATCGTCGCGAGGTCGTAAAAGATTTCGGCCGGAGGCCCGTCCGCGACAATGGCGCCCTGTGCCATCACCACCAGCCGATCCGCATACTCGGCGGCTACCCGCGTATCGTGGGTCACGATGATGATCGTCCGGCCCTCGCGATTGAGCTGTCGCAACCGCTCCATCGTGTCGGCCGCGCTGCGCCAGTCTTGGCCCGTGGTGGGCTCGTCAATGATCAGGATGTCCGGCTGCATCGCAAGGATCGTGGCAAGGGCGAGCTTCTGCCGCTCGCCCTTGCCCAGGAAATGGGGATATGCGTCGAGCGGCACTTCCAGCCCGGAGGCTGCCAGGGCGGCCTTGGTGCGTGGTAGGATCTCCGCCGGCGGCACGCCAATATTGTGGAGCCCAAATGCAAACTCAGCCTCCACGGTCTGGGCAAAGAGTTGGTGGTCCGGGTTCTGGAACGCATAGCCGATCAGCCGCGCCATCTCCGGTGTGCTCTGCCGGGCCACATCGAGCCCTGCCACGGTGATGCCGCCCGAAGTCGGGCGCAGCAGGCAATTGAAATGCTTGGTCAGGGTCGTCTTACCGGAGCCGTTCTGGCCCATGATCGCCACGAACTCGCCTCTGGCGATCTCCAAGTCGATGCCTGCCAGAGCGCACACTCCATTGGAATATACATGGGTGAGACCGCGGCAGGAGATCAGCGTGGGCGCCTGCGGACGCGCCTCTGCGACGGTTGCAGGCACGAGGCGGAAGCCAGAACGCAACTTGACCGCCGCGTCTGCGACAGTACAAGGCGGCACTACGCTGAGGCCAGGCGGCAGACTACGCCAAAGAGCAAAAAGCTGCGGCTGACGGATTCCGATCCGATCCGGATCGTCCCCGCCCAACATGTCCCCAGAGGTCCCGACCGCAAGCATCTGCCCGTCTTCGGACAGCAGTACGATTCGGTCCGCGACCTGCACCAGCTCGTCTGTCTCGTGGGTGACCAGCACCACGGTGCGGCCATGGTCGCGGTTCAACCGACGAATAGTCTGCAACACCTCAGACTTGCCTTTGGGATCGAGCTCGGAGGTCGGCTCGTCCAGCACGAGTATCGCGGGCTCCATCGCCAGCGCGACCGCGATCGCGACGCGCTGCTTCTGCCCTCCGGAGAGGTGGAAGGGATAGCGTTCCTCGAAGCCCTGCATGCCCACGAGCGCCAGGCTCTCGGCCACTCGGCGCGCGATTTCGGCAACGGGTAGACCAAGGTTTTCCGGCCCGAAAGCCACTTCCTCTTCTACGGTCTCGCCGAAAAACTGAGCTTCTGGATTCTGTAGCACAATGCCGACGCTGCGGCTTAGCACATGCATGGGAGTGCTGCGGGTGTCGAACGCGTTGACCGTGACGCTGCCCTCCATGGCGCCGCGCACCGCGTTCGGCACCAGGCCGTTGAGGCAAAGGCACAACGTGGTCTTGCCCGCACCGTTGGGCCCGACCACCCCGATGATCTCCCCTTTGTGGACCTCCAGCTCGATGCTCCGGAGCGCGGCGCGAGTTCCCTGGCGGTAGCGGAATGATAACCCTGCAATCGTCAACGCTGCCGCCGGCTCAACGTTCATCAATTGGCAAGATCAGTCGAACTGCGCAGCACGGCATCGTCCGGACGCGGCTCTGCCGTCAGGCCGAACCGGTCCACAAATGGGTGCAGGATTCTCGTCAGGATCGGGCCGACAATCAAATGCGCCGCACCCTGGCTGAAGAACAGCGCCGGTAGCGTGACGTACCAGGCTACCGTCTCCGGCACTAAATGGAGCGCGGCAAGCCAGCCCGAAATTCCTATGCCCTTGATGACCAAAGTCGCGAGTACGACGCCCCAGAGATAGCGGCCCCAGACTGCTGGGCGCACAAAGCCGCTCAGGCCAAGGTTGCCGCTGAACAGGCGATAATAGAGGTAGGCTGAAAAACCAAGTGTGATTGACCCGGCGATGCTGCCGAGCGAGAGCTTGCCCGTAAAAACGTCATAGATCGGATTGGCGATCAGCCCGCCGATGACCCCTGGGATGCCGAACAACAACCCGATTACCGGCTCCAGCCCGCGTGCTGGATTTAAGCTTATAAAGCCGGGTACGATGACGATACTGGCGCCGATGGTCAGGGTGGCAATCAGCACCGCCGCCACCACGCCCACAGTGGCCACTCCCGCGGCTGACCAATGAAAGCCACTTGGCCGTATGAACGGCCGGGTCAGGTACGGCGATCGCCCGTACAACTCGAGAGTGATGGTCACGCCGCCCAGAACCACGATCGCAACGCCGAGAATGTCACCCAACACGAAGAGTTCCGACATGGCCTAGCTCCTGTCTGCTTTCGACGTTTTTTATCGGTCCCGCATAAGGCTCGGTCCGTCTATGGGCGGCCGCCAGGCCCAACAATCTTGCATATGCGCGAGGATGGCCCGGAGGAATTCACTGTCAGGGTCGCCGAAGCCAGCGAGCGCCGTCCAGTGGTTGCAACCGGGCTGCGACAGCAGTCGGCTCGCATTTCCGGCAACCTGCCACTCTCGGTGGAACGCTTCGGACTGGCGGTGGAACTCAGGGCTCTCATCCCCGCCGAGACTGATAAGCAAGGGTGGGTGACCCGGGGCAATGTGCATTAGCGGCGAATTGCGGTGAACTTGCGCCCAGGTTAGCTGGAGCTTTGGCTGGAGCCAACTGTAGGGGAAAGGGGCCAAGTCGTATAACCCACTGATCGGACAACCGCCCTTCACCGTGTCGACCGGTAGCCCATATTCGCCGGTCCAGTCGGTAATCGCGACCATGGCAGTCAGATGGCCGCCCGCGGAGTTCCCGGTGACGTAGATACGCTCTGGATCGCCCCCGAACCCGGATGCATTGCGATGCACCCAGGCCACCGCGGCGCGGCACTGGCGGGTGATCTCGTCGATCGTTACCCCCGGACAGACCGCGTAGTCGATCACCACGGTCGTCACGCCGTGCTTAGCTAGGCCGGATGCGATCCAAATGTATTTATCTTTTGTCAGACGCGCGTCGAACCAGTAACCGCCATGGATGAAGATGGCGATCGGCGAATTCCGGACGGCGGCGGGATACACGTCCAGCCGCTCCGCTACGGTCGGGCCATAAGCCACGTCCAACATGCCGGTGAGCTCCTTGCGCGCTCTCTCGCTCAAGGCAACTCGGCCCTCGATTACCTTATTGAACGCGTTAGGATCGCCCGCGCGGCGCTCCGGGTCGTATTGCTCGTCGATTTCGGCCTGGGTGTTGAATTGATAATACAACGACACGGTATCCCCCGCGCGATTTTTGCACGTTCTTTGCACTCGTGTGCAATCCTCGCCATTCGACCTGGCCGCGTCAAGTGCGAACCTGCACGCCGGGGCACGGCACTCGAGTGGAGGAGCGGACGACCAGACGGCCAGGGACGACGACTTGGCACGGGTCGAGGCTCGGCTGTTCGATTGCGTTAAGCAACATGGCGAGACCTGCGCTCGTCAGCCCATCAACGTTCTGATCGACCGTGGTCAGGTCATAGGCGGCCGAAGCGCTGGCTGATGTGTTGTCGAAGCCCACCACCGACAGATCCGCCGGCACGGACAGCCCGAGTTCGATTCGTGCCACGTCGAGCACGGCCAGCGCCATGGCGTCGTTCGTGCAGAAGATAGCGTCTGGCCGCGGAGACAGGCTGAGCTGCCGGCGTGCCGCCTTGAGCCCACCCTCATGCGAGTAATTTCCGGCATCGCGGGCGTAAGGCTCGACACCCGCTTCGGCCAAACGTGCGAGGAAGCCTTGCTCGCGGTTACGGCTGGAAGCCGTACTCTGTGGTCCGCCGATCAGCCCGATTCTCCTGTGCCCCGTCCCCAGCAGGTGTTCGGCCACTAGCCGGCCGCTAGCAACGTGGTCGCAAGAGACGCAACTGATGCCGTCCTGCTCGGAATAGCGGTTGAACACTACGATTGGTTTGCCGAGACGTTCGCAGCGCCGCGCCAGGAAGGGCGACAGGACCGCCGCGGTCATGAACACCCCCTCCACCTGATAGGAGAGCAGCTTCGATAGCAGACGGTCGGGATCTTCGGCATGCTCGCAGGACAGCAGTAAGGTAGCCCGATCGGCTTGCTGGATTTTCTGACAAAGGGTATCCAGTAGGCTAGAATAGAAAGGGTTTTTCAAGTCGGCGATAAGAAGCCCGATTAGGCTCGATCGGTTGGTGATCAGACTACGGGCGATGGCGTTGGGCCGATAGCCAAGCCGTTCCGCCGCTTCTTGGACCAGCCTGCGGGTATGCATCGAAACGCTGGCGCCTTCCGTGAAAGCCCGCGACACGGCCGAACGGGAGACGCCGGCCAGCCTCGCGACGTCGATCGAGCGGACCACCTCCGCCCCGCGCGGCTCCGTCAACTTCTGCCGCTTCATGCGCCCTCGTCAGCGGGGCTCCGGCGCAGCCTTCTCTTGCAGGGCCTGGCGAAGTCCAGCTGTGCCCGTAGGTATTCGGCCGCGCCCTGATGGTCGCCTGCCGTCAACATGGCCCGCAACCGCAGGTCAATGCGGCATTGTGCGGCTGAGCGGACGCCGGCGCAGCCAAGCCGGTAGTCGACCAGCCGGCCCAGGCGGTTGATCCAGCGGATCGTGCTTAGCAACAGCGGGTTGGGCGAACCGGCGCTGTTCATTTCGGTAGCGCCGCCCTCGAGTCCTTCACTGGCCAAGGTGTGGTGCCATCCCTGCCGGAGCAAGCTCAGTGTTTATCTCGGAACTCATGTGCAACGGCCGAGCTTTCGGGTGAGCAGCATGATGGAGGCATAGAGGAAAGCCGTGGCGGACGCGATGGTGACTTCGAAGTCGTGGGCGAGGCGGCGGTTACGATCCAGCCGCGCAAAGGTTGGCTCGATCACCCAGCGGCGTTCAAGCATGACAAAGCCCTTCTGCCCAGGGTCGCGCTCGAGCACATGGTGGCGAATGCCGTGCTGCCGTCGCTGAGCCAGGCGGTTTATCGCTCGCTTGCGACGGCGGGTAAGGGACTGCCGCAAGATTAGGAGTCGTAACGTTCTTCGAAGATTTCTCTGATCCGGGTTTGATCAGATCAGAAGCGAGGCTGGTGCTGGCCGGCATCCGACACGTAAAGCTCCGCCCACGCCAAGAACTATGCCGCTCAGCGCCTAAAAACATTGCGACCCCCAATCTTGCGGCAGTCCCCCTTCCCGCGGTTGAGAAGCGCCAAGTTCGGGTTCCCGCCCTTCTCGAACGGCTTGTAGCGACGCATGTCGTCCCTGCCGCCGGGGCGCTCGATCTTGGTGACGTCGGCCCCAGCCTCGGCGAGGATAAGGGTCGCCAATGGGCCGGGCAGCAGCGTTGAGAAATCCAGCACCTTGATGCCGGCAAGCGGAAGAAAGCGGTCGAAAGAGCTCATGCGTCGTTGTCCGTCAGTTCGAGCGTCCGCCTGTCGGGCCGCCAGCGGGCATCCGCCTTCAGACAGCGGCCGGTATGCGGACGCTCCCGGAGTCGTGCTCAAGACCTTGTAGTAGTCGAAGCGATGCGTCGACTCCGTCGGTGTTTTGACAGCAATTTTAAATGGCTGATGAGAGGGGTGGGTTTCGCTTTGGCTTGAGGTGTGATTCAAGCTGGCATGGAGATGCTTGAGACCCTTCTGGAGGGCGTTCGCTCGGCTTGTGCGGCCTTTCTCGACGAGCGGCGCGGCGACGTGACCTACAGCATGGCCGATATCGGCCTGTCGGCCTTTTCGCTGTTCTTTATGCAAAGCGAGTCGTTCCTCGCCCACCAGCGCGCGCTGGAGGAAGGGCGGAAGATGTCGAACTGCCAAAGCCTGTTCGGCATGGCGGCCGTGCCCACCGACAATCACATCCGCGCCATGCTCGACCCGGTGCATCCCTCGCACCTGCAGCCCGCCTCGATCAGACCCTGGATATGCTGCGCCGACACGGTGGGCTGCGCGCCTTCCAACGGCTTGGCGGTCGTGTGCTGATCGCGCTCGACGGCACGGAATACTTTTGCTCGCAGAAGCTCGGCTGTCCGCAGTGCCTGACGCGCCGGCGTGTCAACGGCAAGACCGAACGCTACCATGCCATGCTGGCTGGCACGGTCGTGGCTCCCGGCCACGCCATGGCGTTGCCGCTGATGCCGGAGTTCATCGCGCGCCAGGACGGCGCGGAGAAGCAGGACTGCGAACGCAACGCCGCCAAACGCTGGTTGGCCGCCCACGCACAGCGCCTGATGGATCTGCGGCCGGTCTACCTCGGCGACGACTTGTTCGCTTGCCAGCCGATTGCGGACGCGATCACCGCGGCCGGCGGGGACTTCCTCCTCACGGCCAAGCCGGCGTCGCACAAGGCCCTGTATGACTTCATGCAAGGCGCCGAGTTCGATGAGCATGCGGTCACGCAGAAGACCAACGGCAAGCGCCTGACCTATCGCTTCCGCTGGTTCGAGGGCGCGCCCCTGCGTGACGCCCATGACACGGTGCTCGTCAACTGGGTCGGCGTCACCATCACGGACGCTCAGGGCCACGTCACTTACAGCAGCGCTTTCGTGACCTCGCTGCCCGTCACGCGCGACACCGTCGCCGAGATCGTGACCTGCGCCAGAGCCAGATGGAAAATCGAGAACGAAAGCTTCAACGTCCTCAAGTCGAACGGCTACCACCTCGAGCACAACTTTGGCCACGGCAAGCAGAACCTCGTCATGATGTTCGCCGCCATGAACCTGCTCGCCTTCGCACTCCATACGATCTGCGACGGCCTCGAACCGCTCTGGACCGCAGCCAGAACCGCCAAACGAGCGCGGACGCGCTTCTTTGAGCACATCAGGACCATCACGGCCTATATCGTCTTCCCCAACTGGACGACGCTCATGCAGACCCTGATCAACTCAAAACCGCCGCCCCATGTCGAGGCCCAACTCGCACGATGACACCCGTGCAGCGGCACGGCCATTTAGAATTGCTGGTGTTTTGACCTGCATCAAGTAGTTCACATGCAGGACCCGCCCGTCGGCGCGCAGCCTGACGTTCTTGTAAAAATCGTTGACGGGCAGCTCACGCATCTTCTTGGAGACGGCCACCGCTTCGTCGGTTCCGACTGCTTCGATTGCCTTGAGGTAGTGCAGTATGCCGGCGTAGAGTCCAGCTTGAAGCATGTTGGTCGGCCGGTTGCCGCCCATATATTTGAAGAAGCGCTCCGACCAGGCTCTCGTCTCGTCATTCAGGTCCCAGTAGAACGAGGTCGTGAGGATCAGGCCCTGGGCTGCCTCGAGCCCGAGCGCGTTCACGTCATTGATGTAGACCAGCAGGCCGCCCAGCCGCTGCCCACGTTTAACGAGTCCGAACTCGGAGGCTTGCTTGATGACGTTGATTGTGTCGCTGCCCGCGGTGGCGAGACCCACAACCTTCGCGCCCGACGCTTGCGCCTGCAGCAGATAGGGCGAGTAGTCCGTCGCGCCGAGCGGCGCCCTCACGGAGCCCAGGATCTCGCCACCGCCTTTGACCACGAAGCTCGTCGTGTCCCGCTGCAGCGCCAGCCCGAACGCGTAGTCGGCTTTGATGAAAAACTAGCTGTTGCCGCCCTGCCGCACGGTCTCGCTGCCGGTGATCTTGGCGAGCGAATAGGTGTCGTAGCTGAACTGGACGGTCGTCGGCGAGCACGCCTGGCCCGTGAGATCCGAGGTCGCCGCGCTCGCGGCGATCATGATGCGGTTCTTGACGCGAGTGATCTCCTGGACGGCCAAGGCGATGCCCGATCCGGTCACATCGGCGATTGCATCGACCCTGTCCACGTCGATCCACTTGCGCACGATGCCGGTGGCTACGTCGACCTTGTTCTCATGGTCTGCGGCGACAATCTCTATCCGCCGGTCGAGAACTTTCCCACCAAAGTCTTCAACGGCCATTTTGGCGGCTTCGACGGATTTCGATCCGGTTATGTCCTCATAGACGCCCGACTGGTCGTTGAGGATTCCTATCTTGATTCTCACCGATCCCCTCATTTTGCCTGACCTGGTTTAGCGCCGATCCGTGCGGATTTTGTAGAGGTTTCGGCTCAATTGGGCTGGAGCGTGGACGTGGGCGGGGCGGGTCAGCGGGGCGGGCGTTTGGGCGAAGTGCGCTTGTTTATTGGCGAGCTTTATGGGCCTGATCTGCATGCCAAGCGGGTCGACGCTTTGGCTGGCGCAGCACTTGGGGTGATGGCGGCGGCATCGCTCGCGGTGGCGATGATCGGCCAGGCCTTGGCGCAGGCGCGCGGCCT
>JAABUM010000783.1_pt1 | contig 52057 bp, 45 predicted proteins | sample 5559161 | NCBI WGS metagenome assembly JAABUM01 (sample SAMN10711868, study PRJNA513369) | rock metagenome | isolation source: Antarctica rocks | place: Antarctica: Victoria Land, Siegfried Peak nord
CACCTGCGAGGTGCCTTCCACTCGAGCCTACTGAACCGTCGACAAGTCCAGTATCTCGTTTTGCGACAGGCACTTTCGCGTTCCCAGGCCGCGTGTCGGGTCACGTTCGGTGAACGGGCCAGGCTAATAGGAGTGCAGCGCACGGTCAGGACAACATGAGGAGCGCAGCGCACGGAATCCCGTGCGCTGCGCTCCTCATGTTGTGGCGGCCCTGCTGAAACCGTGCGCTGCGCTCCTCATGTTGTGGCGGCCCCGCTGAAACCGTGCGCTGCGCTCCTATTGGGAGAAAATCGCCCTGGTGTGCACCGGTCGGGGTGGTCTCCGTCGCGGGCGTGAGCGCGAACCAGCGCCTTCGCGTCGGCCGATAGCCTGGACGCATGGCCAGCCTGACGTCCCCCGGGACCACCGTCGACACCGTCGTCAGCCTCTGCAAGCGGCGCGGCTTCGTCTTTCCCAGCGGCGAGATCTATGGGGGCACCCGGTCGGCGTGGGACTACGGCCCGCTCGGCGTCGAGCTCAAGGAGAACATCAAGCGTCAGTGGTGGAAGGCCATGGTCACGCAGCGCGACGACGTGGTCGGCCTCGACTCCTCGATCATCCTGCCGCGCCAGACCTGGGTGGCGTCCGGCCACGTCGGCACGTTCTCCGACCCGTTGGTCGAGTGCCTGTCGTGCCACAAGCGCTTCCGGGCCGACCACCTGCAGGAGGCGGTGGCCGCCAAGGCGTCGGCCAAGGGCGACAGCGCCACCCCCATCGACCCCGACTCGGTGTCGCTGACCGACGTCGCGTGCCCCAACTGCGGCACCCGCGGCAGGTGGACCGAGCCCCGCGACTTCAACATGATGCTCAAGACCTTCCTCGGCGTCGTCGAGGACGAGTCGGGTCTGGCCTACCTGCGGCCCGAGACCGCGCAGGGCATCTTCCTCAACTTCCTCAACGTCATGAACACGTCGCGCAAGAAGCCGCCGTTCGGGATCGCCCAGGTCGGCAAGTCGTTCCGCAACGAGATCACGCCGGGCAACTTCATCTTCCGCACCCGGGAGTTCGAGCAGATGGAGATGGAGTTCTTCGTCAAGCCGGGCGAGGACGAGGCGTGGCACCAGCGGTGGATCGACGAGCGCACCGCCTGGTACGTCGACCTCGGCATCGCGCCCGACCACCTCCGGCATTACGAGCACGCGAAGGAGAAGCTGTCGCACTACTCGAAGCGCACCGTCGACATCGAGTACCGCTTCAACTTCACCGGCTCCGAGTGGGGCGAGCTCGAGGGCATCGCCAACCGCACCGACTTCGACCTCTCCACCCACTCCACGCACTCGGGCACCGACCTCGTCTACTTCGACCAGACGACGGGGGAGCGTTATACGCCCTACGTCATCGAGCCGGCGGCCGGCCTCTCGCGCTCCCTGATGACCTTCCTCGTCGACGCCTACGCCGAGGACGAGGCCCCCAACACCAAGGGCGGCGTTGACAAGCGGATCGTGCTGCGGCTCGACTCACGGCTGGCCCCGGTGAAGGCCGCGGTGCTCCCGTTGTCTCGCAACGCCGACCTCTCGCCCAAGGCGCGCGACCTGGCGGCACAGCTGCGCCGGCGCTGGAACGTCGACTTCGACGACGCCGGCGCGATCGGGAAGCGCTACCGCCGGCAGGACGAGATCGGCACGCCATTCTGCATCACCGTCGACTTCGACACCCTCGACGACCACGCGGTGACGGTGCGCCAGCGCGACTCGATGGCCCAGGAGCGGATCGCGCTCGACCACGTGGAGGGGTTCCTGGCCCAGCGGCTCATCGGCAGCTGAGGTCGGCGGTCCGCGGCGGGCCGGACGCCGGAGGCCTCAGTCCGCGAGCTCGAAGGTCAGCCGCGGTGTGTTCGGCGGACAGCTCAGGATGGGGCATACCCGTGAGGCGGCCGCACCCGCACGAACTCGTCGGGCGGGCGCTGCACCGCCGACGGGTGACAACCGTCATGGGTCAGTCGTGACGAAGGTGCGGGTCGGGCGGAGGGGGGCCACGCCATCCTGGACGACATGACCACCACACCCACATCAACGGCCGTCCACGGACGCGCCCACGGCGTGCTCGGGGGAGTGGCCGCGATCTCGGCGGTCGGGCTACGCAAGGACTTTGGATCGGTGCACGCCGTGCGCGGCATCGACCTCGAGATCCAGCCCGGCGAGATCGTCGCCTTCCTCGGACCCAACGGCGCCGGGAAGACCACCACCATCGACATGATCCTCGGGCTGTCCGAGCCGACGGCGGGCACGGTGAGCGTGCTCGGCCAGTCTCCGCGCAGCGCGATCTCACGCGGCCTCGTCGCCGCCGTCATGCAGACGGCCGGGCTGCTCAAGGACATCACCGTCCGCGAGACGCTCGAGCTGACCGGCTCCCTCTTCGTCCACCACGCATCGGTCGACTCGGTGATGGAGCGGGCCGGCATCACCGACATCGGTGGACGCCGGGTCACGAAGTGCTCCGGGGGGCAGCAACAGCGGCTGCGGTTCGCCATGGCCCTGCTGTCGGAGCCCGAGGTGCTCATCCTCGACGAGCCGACGACCGGCATGGACGTCACGGGGCGGCGAGACTTCTGGGCGGCGATCCGCCAGGACGCGACCCGCGGCCGGACCATCCTCTTCGCGACCCACTACCTCGAGGAGGCCGACGAGTACGCCGACCGCATCATCCTCGTGCGCCAGGGTGAGATCGTCGCCGACGGCTCCGCCTCGCAGATCAAGGCGATGGCCGCCGGCCGCACCGTCCGCGCCACCATCCCGGGGGCCGACGCCACGCAGCTGGGTGCCGTGCCCGGGGCCGACTCGGTGGAGGTCCGTGGTGACACCGTCCTCATCCACTCCGGTGACTCGGACGCGGTCGCGCGCTTCCTGCTCACACAGACCGCCGCCCACGATCTCGAGATCGAGTCGCGCGGCATCGAGGACGCCTTCATCGCGCTCACCTCGGACGACGCCAACCGTGCCATCTATGCCCACGACAGCGAGCAGGAGAGCTCCTCATGACCAGCGCCGCCAGCAACGCCCTGCCCACCATCCCCGACGACCGCCGTGTCCCCCCTATGGGCGGCTTCAGCACCACCCTGCTGAGGATCGAGATGCTCCGGGTGCTGCGCAACCGGCGCACAATGCTCTTCACCCTGCTCATGCCCGCCGTCTTCTTCTTCCTCTTCGGCGTCGGGCAGGAGTACTCGTCCCAGAGTGCCGGCCACGGCAACGTAGCGGCCTACATCATGATCTCGATGGCCGCCTACGGCGCGATGATCGCAGCGACCGGCGGCGGGGCCATGGTGGCCACCGAGCGGGCCCAGGGCTGGAGCCGCCAGCTGCGGCTGACCCCCCTGTCGCCCGCCGTCTACGTCGCGGTCAAGATCCTCGTCGCGATGACGCTCGGTGCGCTCGCCGTGCTCGTCGTCTTCGTCTGCGGCAAGCTCACCGACGCGCAGATGGACTCGGTCGGCCTGTGGGTGGCGACCGCCGCCATCGCGTGGGTCGGGTCCGTCGTCTTCGCGTCGTTCGGCCTGTTCATGGGCTACCTGCTGCCCAGCGAGAACGTCATGCAGTTCATCGGTCCCGGCCTGGCCATCCTCGCTTTCGCCGGCGGTCTGTTCGTCCCCCTCCAGGACGGGTCGACGCTCCTGACGATCGCCCGCTTCACCCCGATGTTCGGCATCTCCTCCCTCGCCCATGCGCCCCTGACCGGTGAGGCCTTCGAGTGGACGTGGGTCGCCAACGTCGTGGCGTGGCTGCTCATCTTCGGCGGCGGCGCGATCTGGCGCTTCCGCAAGGACACGGCGCGGGTCTGACCGTGGCGGGGGAAGGTCGGCAGCGCGGGAACAAGGCCGGCTCGTCCGGAGGTACCGTGCTGAGCATGTCGGTCTTCGAACCACTGGGAGACACGCCTGACGAGACGCGGTTCAGGTGGTTCGCGGCCCTTGGGGCCGGCGTCTGGCTGCTGTTCCTCGCCCCGGCCGTGCAGGAGGCCTGGACCGAGCGCGATGCACCGGTCGGCTGGGTGGGGTTGCTCGACATCATCGCCTTCTCGGCCGTCTACGTATGGACCTTCCTGTGGGCCCGGCCCCGGCGCCACAGCGGTGAGCTGTGGCGCCGTGTGGTGCCTTCCTCGGCCGGCGTCCTCGCCCTTCTCCTCGTGCTCGGTGTCGTCATGGTGCTCACCGTCCATTCGGCCGGCCTGGGCGCCGCGGTCTACATCTCCGTCGCGGCCGTCACGCTGCTGCCTTGGTGGGCGAGCATGCCCCTGACTGTCGTCCTCGCGGCCATCGCCGAGACCCTGGCGCGCACCGTGCCCGGCTGGGACGGCGCGGCCGGTGTGGCCCTCTCGGTCTTCCTGGCGGCGTTCGCCGTCCTCGGCATCTGGACGGCGATGCGGCGCAGCGGCGACCTGGTGGCCGCCAAGGAGGAGAATGCGCTGCTGATGATCGGCCAGGAGCGGGCCCGACTGGCCCGCGACCTGCACGACATCCTCGGCCACTCCCTGACCGTCATCGCCGTCAAGGCCGAGCTGGCCGACCGGCTCGTCGACGTCAGCCCAGAGCGGGCTCGGGCCGAGATCGCCGACATCCAGCGCCTCTCCCGTGATGCCCTGCGCGACGTGCGCCTCACGGTCGACGGTGTCCGCGAGCTCACCCTCCCCGGCGAGATCAGTCGCGCCCGGGCGGCCCTCGCGGCCGCGCAGATCCAGGCCGAGCTGCCGGGCTCGACCGACGACGTGCCCTCGGAGCTGCGCGGACTCTTCGCCTGGACCTTGCGGGAAGGGGTCACCAACGTCGTCCGGCACAGCGCTGCCCGGCACTGCGTGGTCACCCTGAGGCCCGACCGGATCACCATCGCCGACGACGGACGGGGTATGCGGGCCGCCGACGGCGAGGGCCTCCGGGGCGGTCACGGTCTGTCTGGGCTGCGAGAACGTGCGGGGGCCTCGGGGGCGCTCGTGGCCGTCGAGACCCCGGCCGCCGGGGGGTTCCGGCTTGCGGTCGTCGTGGCACCACCAGCTCGGACTGACGCCGCTCCCGCCCCCGCCGCCACCGCCGCCGCCGCCACCGCCCCCGCCGCCACCGCCGCCGCCACCGCCGCCCCCGACCGGCCATCCGACTCGGCCGGCCCGGCCAGCGGCATACCGGAGCTGGAGCCTGTCGCTCCGCCCGTCCGGTGAGCATCCGGCTGCTGCTCGCCGACGACCAGGCCTTGGTCCGTGGGGCTCTGGCCACCCTGCTTGACCTCGAAGCGGACATGACCGTCGTCGCGGAGGTCGGCCGGGGCGACGATGTCGTCGACGCGGCTCGGCGCAGCCTCCCGGACGTCGCCCTCCTCGACGTCGAGATGCCTGGCGTCGACGGCATCGAGGCGACCCGCCGGCTGCGCGCCGCTCTGCCCGACGTCAAGGTCGTGATCGTCACGACGTTCGGGCGGCCAGGCTTCCTGCGTCGGGCGCTCGTCGCCGGCGCCAGCGGCTTCGTGGTCAAGGACACGCCGGCGCGGCAGCTGGCCGACGCCGTGCGCCGGGTGCACAGCGGGCTTCGGGTGGTGGATCCCGACCTGGCCGCCGACAGCCTGGCGGTCGGTGACTCCCCGCTCACCGCCCGCGAGTCCGAGGTGCTCCGCGCGGCCCGCAACGGCGGCAGCGTCAGCGACATCGCCGCGGCCGTGTTCCTCTCCGAGGGCACGGTCCGCAACCACCTGTCCTCGGCCATCGGCAAGACGGAGGCGCGCAACCGCGGCGACGCGGTGCGGGTTGCCGAGGAGAACGGCTGGCTATGACGTCGCTGCGCCGCCCGGTCCGGCTGGTGCTCGTCCACGGGTCCAGGTTGTCGGGCACCCAGTGGTGGCCCCAGGTCAGCCGGATCCGAGCCGACCCGCAGTGCGACGGCTGGCTCGAGGTCGTCACCCCGGACCTGCCGGGACACGGGTCCCGGGCGGGTGAACCGTTCACCCTGGACCGGGCGGTCGGTGCCGTGGCCGCGGCGGTCGAGGGCGAGCCATTCGCCCCCAAGTGGTGCGCAACGCTCGGGAATCCGAGCGCTACACACCACTCAGGGAGAAACGAGCGGGAGCGGGTGGTGCTCGTCGGCCACTCCCTGGGTGGTTACGTCGCCATGGCGTACGCAGCGACCTACCCGCGTCGGCTCGGCGGGCTCGTCCTGCTCGGGTGCGGTGCGGTTCCGCGTGGTCCCGGCGCCGCGGCATACCGGGGAGTCGCCGCGGTGACCGAACGTCTCGGTGCCGCCCGGATGACCCGGGTGAACGACCGGGTCCTGCACCGGCTATACCCGCCCGACCTCGTCGACGACGTCATCGCCGGTGGCTACTGGTTCGGCCCCACCCGTGCCGCGTGGCACGAGGTGATGTCGCGGTGCGGCCCACATCAGCTGCGGGACGTCACCTGCCCCGTCCTCGTCGCCGGTGGGACTTTCGACCAGCTCATGGTCGACGCGGGACGGTATGCCCGCGCCGCCCCGCTCGGACGGGTGCAGTGGGTCCCACGGGCTGGCCACCTCGTCGGGCTCGACCAGCCCGACGGGGTGACCCGGATGCTCGTCGACTTCGCCCTCGACGCCGCGGATGGGAGACTGGGCCGGTCATGACCGCCACTGCCACCCTCGCCCCGCCGCTGCGGATCGGCCGGCACGTCATCGCGTCGCCCGTCGTGCTCGCACCCATGGCGGGCATCACCAACCGGGCGTTCCGTCGGCTCTGCCGCGAGTCGGCGTCCGCCGGCGGCTCCGGGGCGACCTCGCTCTACCTCAGCGAGATGATCACGTCCCGCGCGCTCGTCGAGCGCAACCCCGAGACCATGCGGCTGATCACCCACGACCCGCAGGAGCGCCCGCGCTCGGTGCAGCTCTACAGCACCGACCCCGCCACGGCCCGCGCGGCGGCCCGCCTGCTCGTCAGCGAGGACCGCGCCGATCACATCGACCTCAACTTCGGCTGCCCCGTGCCCAAGGTGACTCGCAAGGGCGGCGGCTCGGCGTTGCCGTGGAAGCGCGACCTCTTCCGCGCCGTCGTCCACGCGGTCGTGGACGAGGGTGCCCGAGGGGACGTCCCGGTGACCGTGAAGATGCGCAAGGGCATCGACGACACCCACCTCACCTACCTCGAGGCGGGCGTGGCCGCCCAGGAGGAGGGCGCTGCGGCCGTGGCGCTGCACGCCCGGACGGCCGCACAGGCCTACTCGGGCACCGCGGACTGGGCCGCCATCCGGTTGCTCAAGGAGACGGTCACCGACGTGCCGGTGCTGGGCAACGGTGACATCTGGTCGGCCGAGGACGCGCTGCGGCTCGTCGACGAGACGGGCTGTGACGGCGTCGTCGTCGGCCGCGGCTGTCTCGGCCGGCCGTGGCTCTTCGCCGACCTCGCGGCTGCGTTCGCCGGCTCCGACGTCCGCGCCGCACCCACGCTCGGCGAGGTGACGGACACGATGCGCCGGCACGCGGCATACCTCGTGGAGTTCTGGGGGGACGAGGGTCGGGGGTGCCGTGACATCCGCAAGCACATCGCTTGGTATCTCAAGGGATTCCCGGCCGGCGGCACCATGCGCAGCTCGCTGGCCCTGGTCGACTCGCTGGCCGCCCTCGACCGGCTGCTCGAGACCCTCGACCCCCACGCGCCATGGCCGGGGGAGCCCGCCGAAGGTCCACGCGGGCGGGCCGGCTCCCCGCGGCGGGTCATCCTTCCCGAGGGGTGGCTCGACTCCCGGGACCTCACCCCCGAGCACGCCGCCCAGGTGGCCGCCGCCGAGGAGCACCACTCCGGCGGGTAGGCCAGCAGCTGGAGCCCCGGCGTCGGTGGTCCTCGGTAGGTTCGCCTCATGGCGGCACGCGCAGGAGGGACACCAGAGAAGCCGGCGCTGTTCTTCGACGGGCCGGGGGACTTCCGGGCGTGGCTCGAGGAGCACGCGGCGACCGAGACCGAGCTGTGGATGGGCCTCAGCAAGAAGGGGGTCGAGCCGCGCGGGCTGACGTGGGAGGAGGCCGTCCCCGAGGCCCTGTGCTTCGGGTGGATCGACTCCCGTGCCGAGGGCATCGACGAGCGCACCCGGCGCCAGCGGTGGACGCCGCGCAAGAAGACCAGCACCTGGAGCCGGATCAACCTCGACCTCGTGGAGCGTCTGACGGCGGAGGGCCGGATGCGACCGGCGGGCGTCGCCGCGTGGGAGGCCCGTCGCGACGACCGGCAGGCTATCTACGCCTACGAGCAGGCCGAGATCCTCGAGCTGCCCCCGGTGTATGCCCGCCAGCTCGCCGACAGCCGTGGGGCCACGGCGTTCTGGGCCGCCGCGACGCCGAGCTACCGGAAGATCTGCATCACCTGGGTGTGCTCCGCCAAGCGACAGGAGACCAACGATGCCCGGATGGCCCAGCTCGTCGAGGTATGCGCCGGCGGGCAGCTCATCCCGAGCCAGCGCTACGGCACGCCACCCGGCTGGCTGACCCGAGCCGCAGACGCGGCCGCTGCTGCGGGCTGACACCGACTGGCCCGCCCCGGGATCGTAGGCAGCACTAGGCTCATCGGATGGCGTGGTTCTCCCGCAAGGAACGTTCGGATGAGGTTGGCGACCCGGCGTCCGAGGTCGAGGATGCCCCCGTCGAACCGATCCTTCGGCCGCGCATCGAGCGCCTCGGCGTCGAGGAGCAGCAACGCCTCGCTCGTGGGCGCACCGCCCTCGAGGGGGCGGGAATCGACGTCGACGACCTCACGGCCCTCGGAGCCGCGTACGACGCAGCGGTGGCCGCCTACCAGTCCGGGGGCAAGAGCGAACGCGAGGACGAGCGGGAGATCGTCGAGCGGTTCTCCATCGCCATCGGTGACCACCTGCACCGCAACACCGACCTCAGCTGGTCGCGGGTCACCGACGCGTTCGGCACCGATCTGGCCGTCGCCGGGGGCAAGGACGAGTTCGTCGTCGTGCCGGGAAACCTGGTTGCGGCGCGGTGGATGAACGCCGAGACCGGATGGCTCCCCGGCGTCCTCGCGCATCTGGTGCGGGTGCGCGCCGAGCGCTGATCAGCTGCCGGCGTCGCGCTGCGTCACCGACACGGCGGTGCCGTAGGCCACGACCTCCTGGTAGCCCTGCGCGACCTCGTTGGCGTCGAAGCGCATCGCGAGGATCGCGTTGGCCCCTCGCCTCGTCGCCTCGTCGACCATGCGCTGCATCGCCTCCTCGCGGCTGTGCATCAGCTGGGTGGTCAGCCCCTTGAGCTCACCGCCCACCAGCGCCTTGAAGCTGGCGCCGATCTGCACGCCGACGTTGCGGGACCGCACGGTCAGACCCGTCACCTCCCCCAGCACCTGGTCGACGCGGTAGCCCGGAAGGTCGTTCATCGTGGAGATGATCATGGGTCGCGAGCCTGCCACGACGGATCCGCCGGGGTAAGGGACCTGGGTCCCCCGTAGGTTTCGTCCTATGGCCAGGCAACCGGGCGGCTACGGCGCACACGACCGGGAGCGCTGGGTCGCCGAGGACCCCGCGCAGAAACGGGCCGACCGGCACGACTTCGCTCGCGACCGCGCCCGCCTCATCCACTCCGCCTCGCTGCGCCGGCTATCGGCGAAGACCCAGGTCGTTCAGCCGGGGAGCGACGACTTCGCGCGCACACGTCTCACCCATTCGCTCGAGGTGGCTCAGATCGGGCGTGAGTTCGGCGCGGTCCTGGGGTGTGACGCCGACCTCGTCGACACCGCCTGCCTGGCCCACGACCTGGGGCACCCGCCGTTCGGCCACAACGGCGAGCAGGCGCTCGACGCGATCGCGTCAGACATCGGTGGGTTCGAGGGGAACGCCCAGACCCTTCGCATCCTCACCCGTCTCGAGGCCAAGCGAGCCCACCCGGACGGTCGACCTGCGGGCCTGAACCTCACCCGTGCCAGCCTCGACGCCGCGACGAAGTACCCGTGGGGTCGCGGTGACGGGCCGCCCGGGACACGGAAGTTCGGCGTCTACGCCGACGACCGCCCGGCCTTCGACTGGCTCCGGGAGGGTGCGGCCGCGGGGGAGCGGTGCCTCGAGGCCGATGTCATGGACTGGTCCGACGACGTCGCCTACTCCGTGCACGATGTCGAGGACGCCATCGCCTCCCGGTCGATCGACCCGCGTCTGCTGCACTCGCGAAGCGACGTGGCCGTGGCCTTCACGGTCGCGCGCGAGGCGTACGCCCCCGACCTCGCCGAGGACTTCTTCGCCGCCGCGCTGGACCGGCTCCTCGCGTCGGGTGTCCTGCCGGCGGCATACGACGGCAGCCGCAACGACCTGGCCGCCCTCAAGGACATGACCAGCCGCCTCGTCGGCCGGTTCGTCCTCGCCGTCGAGGACGCCACCCACGAACGCCACGGGCCCGGGCCGCTCAGCCGCTACGACGCGCGCCTGGTCGTCCCCGACGCGGTGCGCGCGGAGGCCTCGGTGCTCAAGGCCGTGGCCAACCACTTCGTCATGTTCGCCGACGAGCGGATGTCCGTGATGCTGCGTCAGCGGGAGGTCGTCGCCCAGCTGGTCGACGCGTTCCGGGCCGACCCGTCGCGCCTCGACGCCGACCTGCGCGCCGACCTCGAGCAGGCGGCCACCGAGGGCGAGGCGTTGCGGGTCGTCGTCGACCAGGTGGCCTCCCTGACGGACGCCCGTGCTCTGGCCCTTGCCCGGGCGGCCGGTTCTTGAGCCGCCGGCAAGGTGGGCCGCATACGGTGACGTCGTGAGCGCAGCCAAGACCGCCGGTGGTCTCGTCGTCATCCTCGCCCTCCTCGGGGGCGGGGCGCTCTACGGCGACCGGTACGCCGAGGGCCAGGCCGAGGCGTACGCGCGCCAGGTCGTTTCGGAGAACATCGCCGTGACGCAGACCCCCACCGTCGACATCACGGGCTTCCCGTTCCTCACCCAGGCGCTGCGGGGCACGCTCGACCATGTGACCGGGTCGGTGCCCGGCGCCAAGCTGGGGGGCCTCCCCGTGACCGATGTCGGGCTGGACGCCAGCGACGTGCTCATCCGACCGCCCGCCGGTCAGCCGCCTCGGGCCGGTCACGTGAGCGTCGTCGCCACGATCCCGACGGCGTCGATAGCCGCCATCGTGCAGGACCGCACCGGCCTCTCCACGCAGCTGGCCGTCACTGGTGACGCGCTGACCGCGACCGCCAAGATCCTCAACCTGCCACTCGAGATCGCGCTCACCCCGCGCGTCGACGCCGGCAAGCTCCTCGTCGACATCCAGAGCGTCAAGCTCAACGGGGCCACCGTCACCGCCACGCAGCTGCCCAGTGCCTTCCGCAGCCGGCTCCAGGGCATCGAGGTGCCGGTGGACGGGCTGCCGAAGGGGCTCGCCCTGAGCAGCGCCGCGGTGGTCGCCCAAGGGGTACGGGTCACGGCCACGGGCACCAACGTCGAGGTGCCACAGACAACTGGCGGCAGCGGCTCGGGCACGACCACGGGGGCGGCCGGCCGGGTGGGGGACAGCCCCGCCGGCTGACCCTGCCCCTCGACCTAGACTCGGGTGGTGGCGGGACGGATCAGGGCGGAGGACCTTGCCGCCGTCAAGGAACGCAGCTCGCTGGAGGACATCGTCCGCGAGCACGTCACGCTGCGACGCTCGGGCACCAGCCTGGTCGGCCTCTGCCCGTTCCACGACGAGAAGAGCCCGTCGTTCAACATCAACCCGCACAACGGCTACTACCACTGCTACGGGTGCGGTGAGGGCGGCGACGTCATCTCCTTCGTCCAGAAGGTCGAGCACCTGACCTTCACCGAGGCCGTCGAGCGGCTTGCACAGAAGCTCGCTATGGAGCTGCGCTACGAGGACGGCGGGTCCCGGCCGCGCGACGACGTCGGCATCGGCCGTCGCGCCCGGCTCGTCGAGGCGCATCGGGTGGCGCAGGAGTTCTACGCCGAGCAGCTCCTCGACACCGCGAACGTCGCCGCACGAACTGCACGGGACTTCATGCGGGCCCGCGGCTTCGACGGCGCGGCCGCAACGATGTTCGGCGTCGGGTATGCGCCGCGCGGCGGCGAGGACCTCGCCCGCCAGCTGCGGGGCAAGGGCTTCTCCGACGACGAGATCGTGGCCGCCGGGCTGGTGGGCCGGGGGAGCCGGGGTCTCTACGACCGGTTCCGCGGGAGGCTGGTCTGGCCCATCCGCGACATCACCGGTGACTGCGTGGGGTTCGGTGCACGCCGGCTCTTCGACGACGACCGCATCGAGGCCAAGTACCTCAACACGTCCGAGACGCCGATCTACAAGAAGTCGACCGTGCTCTACGGCCTCGACGCAGCGAAGAAGGCGATCGCCCGTGACCGGACTGCCGTCGTCGTCGAGGGGTACACCGACGTCATGGCCTGCCACCTCTCCGGTGTCGAGACGGCCATCGCCACCTGTGGCACCGCCTTCGGGCTCGACCACATCAAGACCCTGCGCCGGATCTTGGGCGACCGCTATCGCGAACTCCGTCCTGGAGCTCCGCTGGACGAGGGAGACGCGTCACCGGCCAAGGTCATCTTTACCTTCGACGGGGACGCCGCCGGGCAGAAGGCGGCAATTAAGGCCTTCGCCGAGGATCAGCGCTGGGCCTCGCAGTCGTTCGTCGCCGTCGAGGCCTCCGGCATGGACCCGTGCGAGCTGCGCCAGGCCGAAGGGCCGGAGGCCGTGCGCGCGCTCGTCGACGACGCGGTCCCCATGTTCGAGTTCGCGGTGCGCACGACGATCGGCCGGTTCGACCTCGACCGCGCCGAGGGCCGCATCCAGGCGTTGCGGGCCGCCGCACCGATCGTCGCCGGCATACGCGACCGGGCTCTGCGACCGGAGTATGCCCGGGTCCTGGCGGGACAGCTCGGCGTGGAGGTCGAGCAGGTGACGGCCGAGGTCAGCCGGGCCGGGAAGGCGGTAGCGCAGCCGGCCGACCATGCTCGGCGGCACCAGGAGCCCTCCGAGGCGTCGTTGGAGCCCACCGCGGCCGAGCTGCGGGACGCCATCCCGCGCCCCGACATGCGGGACCCGGTCGTCGCGATGGAACGGCAGCTGCTTCAAGTCGTGCTCCAGTTCCCGTCGCTGCTGGAGCCCGGGGCCATCGACGGCATCGGGGTCGATGCCTTCAGCGCGCCGGCCCACCGGGCGGTCTGGGACGGGGTCGTGGGCGTGGGCGGCATACCCCGCGGTTCGGTGCTGGCGTGGACCGACGCCGTCGTCCAGGCCGCACCCGCGGCGGTGCACCCCCTACTCGCCGAGCTCGCCGTCGCCCCGCTGCCGGTGACGATTGACCGCACCACCGGCCTGCCCAGCCGCCGCTACGCCGCCGAGCTGGTGACGCGGCTGCGGGAGGTGGGGCTGACCCGTCAGGTGGCCGACGCGCTGGGGCAGCTGCGCCGGCTCGACAGTGCTCCGGACCCTGACCTCGGTGCCCGCCACCAGCTCGGAGTACGCCTCCAGGCCCTCCAGCGTGAGCTGGCCGCCATCCGCGACATTCAGGAGGGCTGATGAAGCTCCCGTTCCAAGGACGCCGGGCCGACGACGTCCCGCCGCCCATCGCGGCCGCCGTGGCCGAGGCCGACGGTGGCCGAACGCTGTCGGCCGCCCCGGACGCCGACTCCCAGGTGTGGCTCGTCGCCAGCCAATATGTCCTGACCCTCGTGGACCCGGGGCGGGGTGGTGAGGCTCTGGTGTGGTCGAGACCGTGGCACGAGATCGACGCCGGTTCGTGGGGTCGGGAGAGCTCGATGCTCACCGTGACCTGGGTCGACCGGTCGCGGCCGGGTCAGTGGCGGCTCGCTGACAGCGAGCAGGAGCGTGTCTTCCTCCAGACCCTCAGGGAGCGTGTCCAGGCCAGCGTGGTGCTGGCCGAGGAGCTCAGCCTGTCCGGCCGGCGTACGGGGCGGGCGGTCATTCGGCAGGACCTGCGGACCCGAGCGCTCGTGGAACAGGTCGTCCTTGGACGCGGGGTCCGGCCCGACGAGGAGGTGTCGGCGGCCGCCGCCCTCGCCCTGGACGGGTTGCGCGAGCAGGTCGGGCTCCCGCGCGACTAGGCCAGTGGGGGGCGCCGCGCCGCCGGATTCCTGTTCCGGGCATCGCCTTTGCTACTGTTTCCCGGCGCGAGCACGCAGTCCCCTGTAGCTCAATTGGCAGAGCAGCCGACTGTTAATCGGCAGGTTCTTGGTTCGAGTCCAAGTGGGGGAGCCTTTCGCCCCCCTGAGGTCGTGGACCCCGGCAGCGGGGCGCTCGGTTCCTGGGTCCACGACCGTGCGCTGCCCGCCCAATAGGAGTGCAGCGCACGGAACTGGGGTGCCGAATGCAACATGAGGAGCGCAGCGCACGGAATCCCGAGCGCTACGCTCCTCATGTTGTCGCCGCCGTGCGCTGCGCTCCTATTGGGGGGAAATCGGGGCGGACAGCGCACGGGGCGGGACACCACAGGGCGGACAGCACACGGGTCACCGGGCGTCACCGGACAGCACTCCGGTCGGGGGGTCTTACCAGTCAGCGGGCGTCGACGGGCTCGGCCTCTGGCTCGACCGTCCCGAACCCTGACGCGCCCGAACCGGCCACGGCCAGGGTCGGAGCACCGCCACCGCCGGGCGCCAGCGTGGACCGACCACGCCGTCGTAGCCGCCGCTCGATCAGCCCCGCCAGTATGGACAGCGTGTAGTTGATGGCGATGAAGATGAGCGCGATGACGAACATGGCCGGGACGATGTTCGACCAGGTCGAGCCGATCTGCTGGTAGGTGTTCAGCAGCTCCGGGTAGGTGATGATCTGGCCCAGTGCGGTGTCCTTGAGGACGACGACGAGCTGCCCCACGAGTGCCGGCAGCATGGCCGTGACCGCCTGCGGCAGCTGGATGGACCGCAAGGTCTGGCCACGCGTCATCCCGATGGCCAGCCCGGCCTCAGCCTGCCCCTTAGGCAGGCTCCCGACGCCCGAGCGCAGCAGCTCGGCCACGACGGAGCCGTTGTAGAGCGTGAGGCCCACGACGACGGCGGCGAGTGAGTTGAGGTCGGCCGCGAAGACGTTGTAGTAGACGAAGTAAAAGAACGCGCCGAGCATCATGACCAGCACCGGGATCGAGCGGAGCAGCTCGACGACGATGGTGCAGAACCAGCGGATCACCGCGACCTGCGACATCCGGCCCATCCCGAAGAGGAACCCGAAGACGATGGCCAAGACGATGGAGATGGCCGCGGCCTTCAGCGTGTTGACCAGCCCGGGGATCAGATAGTCGGCCCAGACGTTGGCGTCGATGTCGTTGACCGGTATGCCGACGAACGGCTTCCACTTGTCGGCTTCCAGCTGGCCGGTGGACTGCAGCTTGAACAGCGCGAACGCGAGGAAGGCCAGCAGGAGCACGGCGCCGATGGCGGCCCCGAGTCGATAGCGTGCCCGGGCCTGGGGGCCAGGACTGTCGAAGAGCACCGACTCGCTCATCGCTTCACCGCCAGGCGCGAGGACAGGTAGCTGGTCAGCAGGCCCATCGGGAGCGTGATGATGACGAAGCCGAGCGCGACGATGACGATGATGGGCCCGAACAGGTCGATGCGGTCCTCGAGCATGGTGCGCTGGAGGCCGGCGATCTCCGCCACCCCGATGGCCGTGGCGACGGTGGTGTTCTTCGTCAGCGCGATGAGCGTGTTCCCGAGGGGGACCACCGCTCCGCGGAACGCCTGTGGTAGCAACACTTCTCGCAGACTCTGGCCGAAGGACAGACCCATCGACCGGGCTGCTTCGGCCTGTCCGGCCGGGACGGTGTTGACGCCGCTGCGCAGCGCCTCGCAGACGAAGGCGCCGTGGTAGACGGACAGGCCGATGATCGCCCAGTAGATGTTGTCCCGGGCGATGTCGGCGGTGAAGCTGAACCCGAGGTTGACGATCATGACGATGTTGCACGCGATGATGATGAGCGTCAGGGGAGTGTTGCGGAACACGTTGACGTAGAGGGCGCCAACCTTCTGCAGCAACGGGATCGGTGACACCCGCAGCACCGCGACGATGGTGCCGATCACCAGCGAGCCGATCGCGGCGAAGAACGTCAGGACGAGCGTGAGGCCGAAGGCCCCGAGGATGGCGTAGTTCGCGAAGAGCTCACCCACGAGAGGCGCCTTTCCGTCAGTGTGGCGTGCGGGGCGTGTGATGGGCGGATCCGGGAGTCAGTGACCCTCGTGACCCCTACCGGTATGCCGGGTGCCGACCTGGCCACCCGGCATACCGGTGAGTGGTGAGTGGTGAGTGGTGAGTGGTGAGTGGTGAGACGACCGTCAGGAGCAGGCCGCCGGAGTCGGCGGGTTGCCGGCGCCCGGCTTGAACCCGGCCGGGCCGAGCCACTTGTCGACCGACTTCTGCCACTCGCCCGAGCTGATGTACTTCTTGAGCGCGTCGGTGACCTGCGTGCAGAACGCGGTGTCGCCCTTCTTGAGCCCGACGCCGTAGTTCTCGGTGGAGAACGTCTTGCCGACGACCTTCAGCTTGCCCTTGTTGGCCGCCTGCGCGGCGTAGCCGGCGAGAATGGTGTTGTCGGTCGTCAGCGCGTCGACGCTCTTGGCCTTCAGGGCGTCCACGCACAGCGTGTAGGTGTTGTACTCCTGCAGGTTGATGCCGGGGTACTTCGTCTGCAGGTTCGAGGCGGAGGTCGAGCCCTTGACCGAGCACAGCTTCTTGCCGGTCAGGGTGTCTGGGCCGGTGATCGACGAGTCGTCAGCCCGGACGAGCAGGTCCTGGCCGGCGATGAAGTAGGGCCCGGCGAACGAGACCTTCTCCTTGCGGGCGTCGCTGATGGAGTAGGTACCGACGATGTACTTGACCTGGCCGCTGGAGATGAGCGTCTCGCGCTGAGACGACACCGCCTCGACGAACTCCGGCGTGAAGTTCAGCTCCTTGGCGACGTAGTTAGCCACGTCGACGTCCATCCCCTCATAGGTGGAGCCGCTCTTGAGGCCGAGGCCGGGCTGGTCGAACTTGATGCCGACCTTGACCGACTGTCCGGAGCCGCCGCCGGCGCCTCCGGTCGAGGCGGCGGTGCCGCCGCCGGCGCCCCTGGCGCCGGCGTTCGACCCTCCGGGGGTGCCGCTGCCGCAGGCGGCGAGGCCGAGCGCGGCCACCGCCGCAATGCCGGCGGCGCTGATGCGTGCGAACTTCATGATGGGTGTTCCTCCCTGGTTGTGCCCGGTCTGGTGCAAGCGGGGGTCTCCGTCTGACCCGGGTCCGCTCTGAGGTGGGCTGGTGGGGCTCGTGAGGCTGATGGCGCGGTGCCGGCTAGTGGGTGAGGATCTTCCCGAGGAAGTCCTTGGCCCGGTCGGACGTGGGGTTGTTGAAGAAGTCCTCGGGAGCGGCGTCCTCGACGATCTGCCCATCGTCCATGAAGACGACCCGGTTGGCCGCCCGGCGGGCGAAGCCCATCTCGTGGGTCACGACGATCATCGTCATGCCCGACTTGGCCAGCTGGGTCATCACGTCGAGGACCTCGTTGATCATCTCGGGGTCGAGGGCCGAGGTCGGCTCGTCGAAGAGCATGACCTTGGGGTCCATGGCCAGCGACCGGGCGATGGCCACGCGCTGCTGCTGGCCGCCGGAGAGCTGGGCGGGGTACTTCTCCGCCTGATGGGCCACGCCGACCCGTTCGAGGAGCTCCTGGGCGCGCTTCTCGGCATCGGCCTTCTTCTGCTTGCGCACCTTCATGGGGCCGAGGGTGACGTTCTCGAGGATTGTCTTGTGCGCGAACAGGTTGAAGCTCTGGAAGACCATGCCGACCTCGGCGCGCAGGCGGGCCAGGTCCTTGCCCTCGTCGGGCAGCGGGACGCCGTCGATGCGGATCTCACCGGTCTCGTGGGTCTCGAGCCGGTTGATCGTGCGGCAGAGCGTCGACTTCCCCGAGCCGGACGGACCCAGGACGACCACGACCTCACCCTTGCCCACGGTGAGGTCGATGTCCTTGAGGACGTGGAGGTCGCCGAAGTGCTTGTTGACGTTGCTGATCTGCACCATCGGCTGACCACCCATGGGGGATGGGGGGGAGCTCGACCCGGCGGCGGTGTCGTGCTGGGGGGCATCACTCATGGCCGCAACTTACCGGCCAGGGACCCTCGCCAGCGGTCTACCCCCCGATTGGTCATCGAATCGTGAAGAACTCCTGAGTCCCAGGTGGTTGGGTCCTGAGAGCTGGGTGCGCTCGGAGAACCCTGATTCGAACCAGGAAACCGCGGGTAGGGGCTCGCCATGAGCGATCAAACGACCCACCACGACGAGCAGCTCGAGACCGTCCGCTCGATCATGAAGGACGTGCGCACGTGCATGTTCGCCACCAGCACCGACAACGGTGACCTGCACGCCGCACCCATGACCACCCAGGAGGCCGAGTTCGACGGTGACGCCTGGTTCATCGCGCAGTCCGACTCCGAGACCGTGCGCAACCTCACTGCCCACCCCCGGGTCAACGTCAGCTACTCCGGGGCGACGTCCTGGGTGTCGCTGGGCGGCACGGCGGCCGTGGTCGACGACGTCGCGAAGAAGAAGGAGCTCTGGAACACCTTTACCGAAGCCTGGTTCCCGAAGGGGCAGGACGACCCGACCGTGGTGGTCGTCAAGGTGTCCGGTGACTCGGCTCAGTACTGGGACAGCCCTGGCCGCGTGGCGATGACGATGTCGATGGTCAAGGCCCGCGTGTCCGGCACCACACCCCAGGCGGGCGAGAGCGCCACCGTCGATCTGTGACCGTTCTGGTCACCAGCGGTCCGATCAACCCATCGCACCACACTCAATGAGGAGCACGATGTCCGACCGCACCTCCGGCGCCCTCGCCGGCAAGACCATCGCGTTCGCCGTGGCCAACGAGGGCATCGAGCAGGTCGAGCTCGAGAAGCCCTGGGACGCCGTCGAGCAGGCCGGCGGCAAGCCCGTGCTGGTGTCCGTCGAGAAGGGCACCGCCCAGGCGTTCAACCACCTCGACAAGGCCGACACCTTCGATGTCGACGCCACCTTCGCCGGCGCACAGGTCAGCGACTATGACGGGCTGGTCCTGCCGGGCGGGGTCGCCAACCCCGACACGCTGCGCACCGAGAAGGACGCCGTGGCCTTCGTCAAGGGGTTCTTCGACGCCGGCAAGCCGGTCGCGGCGATCTGCCACGCCCCGTGGACCCTCATCGAGGCCGACGTGCTGCGCGGGCGCACGCTCACCTCGTGGCCCAGCCTGCAGACCGACATCCGCAACGCCGGCGCCACGTGGGTCGACCAGGAGGTCGTCCGCGACGGGTCGCTCGTGACCAGCCGGAACCCCGATGACATTCCGGCGTTCAACCGCGAGATCGTCGACCTGTTCTCGGGGGCCCGACAACGTCAGAAACCTAGGCGCCTGGTCACGATCCCCTCGAACAGGTCGAGGTATGCGTCGACCATCCGCTCCTGGTCGAACCGGGCCACCGCCTCCGCACGGCACGTGGCGCGGTTGATCCGGTCCAACGCGCCGACGGCGGCGACCGCCTGGCTGACGAGGTCGACGCCGTCCACCAGGTAACCCGTCCGACCGTGGTCGATGAGCTCGGGCATGGACCCGCGAGCCGTGGCGATGACCGGCGTACCCGTCGCCAGCGCCTCGACGACGGACAGCCCGAACGGCTCGTCGAAGCCGATGAGGTGCAGCAGGGTGGTCGCGCCGCCGAGCAGGGCGTCGCGCTCTCGCGGACCGACCGACCCCAGGTACTCCACCCCGTCCGAGCCCACATGGGGCCGGACCTCCCGCTCGAAGTAGCCCTCGTCCTGCACGATCCCGGCGATCTTGAGCGGCATACCCGTCCGGTGGGCGACCTCGATCGCCTGGTGCGTCCCCTTGTCGGAATGGATCCGGCCCAGGAACAGCAGGTATGCCGGTCTCGCCGGCTCGGCGACCGGCGTGAACGCGGCCGTGTCGATGCCGTGGTGGATGGTTGCGGCGTACCTCAGGTCGGGGTGCCGGTCGGCGTCGCTGATGGCGACGTAGTGCCCGATGTCGTTGAAGTGCCGGTAGACGGGGACGATTTTCTCCGAGGAGAACCCGTGGATCGTCGTGACGACCGGCGTGCGCACCAGCCGGCTGTAGCTGAGCGGCAGGAAGTCGAAGTGGTTGGCGATGATGTCGAGCTCGTCGGCCCGCTCGAAGGCCGCGGAGAGGTGCAGGGCCTCCCACACCTTGGCGTCCAGGTCGCGGTCCTCCTCGTAGCCGGTGGGCGCGGAGCCCACCAGACGGGCCGAGGTCACCGAGTCGGAGGTGGCGAACAGGGTCACCTCGTGGCTCCGAGCCACGAACCCCTCGGTGAGCGTCGAGGCAACCTGCTCCCACGGCCCGTAGTCGCGCGGCGGGGTGCGGTGCGCGATGGACGAGATGAGACCGATCCGCATGGGCCCACTGTGGCGGATACCATCACCACAGGAACAACCGACGCCGCGGTCGGTAGGAGACACCTCGTCGCGACGCGTCGTACCTCCATTGGGGTGGTCTCATCACGGGTTTGCGCGGGTAGGCAGGCCCTGGAAGAGTCCGTCCGTATCGCTGCTCAGCAGCGGCGGCCACATGGCTCCTGAGCAGAAGGGCCCCACATGACCCATTTCGGCATCGTCGGCACGTACCCCCCCACGCAGTGTGGGCTCGCGACCTTCAGCGCGGCTCTTCTGGCACACCTGCGCTCCCCGCTCGACCGCGTCGAGGTCGTCAGCCCGGTGGACGCCTACCAGCCGGACGCTCCGCCCGAGGTGGCCTACCAGTGGACCAAGGGCTCCTCCGTGCAGACCTACGAGGCCGCGCGGGTGCTCGACGACCTGGACGTGGTCGTCCTGCAGCACGAGTTCGGCATCTTCGGCGGCCGAGACGGCCGTGACGTGCTCGAGCTCGTCCACGCGTGCACGGTGCCCATGATCGTCGTCCTGCACACCGTGCTAGTCGAGCCCACCCCGTCGCAACGCAACATCATCGAGCAGCTCGTGGAGCGGGCCGACGCCGTCGTCACGATGACCCGCACCGCGCAGGAGCGGCTCGTCGACAGCTACGTCGTCGACCCGTCACGGGTGCATGTCATCCCCCACGGCGCCCCGGACAACCGGCCGCGCGGCGACCTGCGCCACGTCGGGGCCGGAGCGCTGCCGGCGGCCCTCGGGCGCGGTCGCAGCGTGCTGACCTGGGGGCTCATCGGGCCCGGAAAAGGCATCGAGTGGGGCATCGAGGCCATCGCCCAGCTGCGTGACCTCGAGCCCGATGTCCACTACTACGTGGTCGGCGAGACCCATCCCAAGGTCGTCGAGCGGATGGGGGAGCGCTACCGCGAGGGCCTCGTCGCCCGCGCCGAGGCGTTCGGTGTTGCCGACCGCGTGCACTTCGTGGACCGCTACACGCCCACATCCGAGCTGCACGAGCTGGTCCGCCGCGCTGATGTCGTGCTGCTGCCCTACGACTCCCGTGACCAGGTCACCTCTGGGGTCCTCGTCGAAGCGGTGACGTCGGTCAAGCCGGTGGTGTCGACCGACTTCCCTCACGCGCGTGAGCTCCTGACGAGTGGCGCCGGACTTCTCGTGCCCCCCCACGACCCGGGCGCCATCGCCGCCGCACTCCGCAGGGTGTTCACCGACCAGGACCTGTTCGACGATCTGACGGCCGAGGCCGCCCGGATCGCGCCCACCCAGCTGTGGCCCGCCGTCGCGGACCGGTTCAGGAACACCGCAGGGACAGTGCTGGGGCGGCGCGCGCTCGCCTCATGACCGCGTCGCCCCTCACCCGCCGCAACAGCGACCCGGCGGGGCCCCCGGCCGCCTCGTACGCGCACCTGCTGCGGCTCAGCGACGACGTCGGGATCTTCGAGCATGCGGAGTGGACGCTGCCGCGGCACGAGCACGGCTACTGCGTCGACGACGTCGCCCGCGCCCTCGTCGTCCTCGCGCGCGAGCCCGATCTCACCGACGAGCTCACGACGCTGGCCCAGACCTGCTTCGACTTCGTCGTCGACGCCCTGGACGAGCACGGCCGGGTGCATAACCGCCGCGTCCACGGCGGCGGGTGGACCGACCGGGCCACGGTCGAGGACTGCTGGGGGCGGGCCGTCTGGGGCCTGGGGACGGTCGCGGCCCGGCTACCCGAGCTGGCCGACGCGGCATCCCGAGGCTTCGAGCGGGCTGGCGCCCTGAGGTCGCCGGACCTGCACGCCATGGCGTTCGCCGCGATGGGCGCGGCCGAGGTCCTCGCTGTCGACCCGCGACACGCGGCGGCGCGTGGGCTCCTAGGTGACGCCGCCCGGCTCCTCGATACTCGGGTCATGCTGCCGAGCGTTACCACACAGGAGTGGCCGTGGCCAGAGCCTCGGCTGCGCTACGCGAACGCCGTCCTTCCCGAGACGCTGGTCGCGGCGGGCGCCCTGCTCGGGGACGACGGGTGGCTCGCCCGCGGCCTCGAACAGCTGGCCTGGCTCGTCGACCTCGAGACCGCGGCAGGCCCAGGCGTCCGGCACCTGTCGATGAGCCCGGCCCACGGCTGGGCGCCTGGGGAGCCGCGGCCGGGCTTCGACCAGCAGCCGATCGAGGTCGCCGCGCTGGCCAATGCCTGCGCCCGAGCCGCGGCGCTGCTCGGCGGGGAGACCCGTGACTGGGCGGCAGACGTGCAGCGGTGCGAGGACTGGTTCCTCGGCGCCAACGACATCGGCGTCGCCATGGCCGACCCCGCGACCGGTGGCGGCTACGACGGCTTGACGCCGACGGGTCACAACGAGAACCAGGGGGCTGAGTCGACCCTGGCCTGGTTGTCCACCCACCAGCAGGCGAACCAGGTGCGGGCCCGAGGGTGATGCCGAACCACGTGACGGCCCCGGACCGCGGGGGCGATGGCCTTGTCGTGCGCCGGCCGACCCCGATGATGCGCCCCGATGCGTCGCGGCGGCTGTTGCGCCCGTTCCTCCCCGGACAGGAGCTCGTCGCGATCGGGGTCTCCCGCGCCGAGGCCGTCGTGTCCAGAGTGCTGGCGCTCGACGACGACACCGTACTCGACTGCCTTGACGACGCCGTGCGGCAGTTCGGGGCGAGGCATCCGGACATCGAAGCAACCTTTCGGGCCCACGCCGCCCTGCTGCCTGCCGACCTCGACGGGATCGAGAACCTCACCAAGGCGCGCCTCGACCTCGTGGGTGCCTACGTCAGCCAGGAGTATGCCCTCGAGGCGGCGGCCATTCTCAACCCGTCGCTGGTCGCGCATCCGGACCAGTCGGCGCTCGAGCCCGGTCAACTGCGGGTCGTCATGTCGGTGCGTGCGGTCGGCGAAGGGCACATCTCGAGCCTTGAGCTGCGCACGGGGGTCGTCGGCGCGGACGGCACGGTGGTCCTCGACGAGCCCGGTAGCCACCTGACCCGCGGCGTCGTCACGCGCGGGGCGCTCCCGGCCGCCTACCTGACCGCCGCCCTCGTGGACGCTGGCCTGTGGTCGGAGGCGGAGCCCCTCGTCCACGTCCTGCCTGACTTCTTCTCACGGGAGGAGCTTGACGCAGCCATGCACCGGTTCGAGCTGTCGGTCGCCTCGGGAGCCCGGAACGGCACCCTCATCGACCGGATCCGCCGGTTGGCGGACAGCTGCTACCAGCTCGAGTTTCCTGGCGACTGCGAGCTGTCAGAGCGTGTGCTCTTCCCGGTAAGCCTGGACGAGCGCGGCGGGATCGAGGATGTGCGCCTGGTGCGGTTCCTCGAGGAGGACGGTTCGACGAGCTACCGGGGCACGTACACCGCCTATGACGGCGCGGCAATCGCCCCCCACCTGCTGCGCACGCGCGACTTCACGACCTTCGAGGTCAGCAAGCTCGTCGGCGACGCGGCGCACGACAAGGGGATGGCCCTGTTCCCACGTCGGATCGGCGGCACGTACTGGAGCCTGGCCCGCCGAGACCGCGAGAACCTGTGCCTGGCGCAGTCACCGGACGGCACCACCTGGACCCGCAGCACGGTGCTTGAGAAGCCGACCAACGCGTGGGAGCTCATCCAGCTGGGCACCTGCGGCCCGCCCATCGAGACCGACCGCGGCTGGCTGGCCGTGACGCACGGCGTCGGACCCGTGCGCCGGTACTCTCTGGGCGCGCTCCTGCTCGACCTCGACGACCCGAGCCGGGTGCTCGGATCCCTGACCGAGCCGCTGATGTCGCCGGACCCCGACGAGGAGGTCGGTTACGTGCCCAACGTGCTGTACTCCTGTGGCGCGGTGGTGCACGAGGGCAACCTCGTGCTGCCCTACGGGTGCAGCGACTCGTCCATCCGGTTCGCCACCGTCGACGTCGGCCGGTTGCTGGACAGGCTGCTCGACGCCTGACGCCTGACGCCTGGCGGCTGACAGCTGCGTTCTGGTCGGCTCAGGCCGCCCAGCCGCACTCCCACGGCTGGAGGCCCCGAGCCGCATACAGCCGGTTGGCCACGGTGATCTGCTCCTCACGCGAGGCCAGGTCGGGCCTAGTGGCGTAGTCACCGCCGGCGACGCTGAACCACGTGGGCAGGTTGAACTGCAGCCCCCCGTAGTAGCCGTTTCCCGTGTTGATCTGCCAGTTGCCACTCGACTCGCACATCGCGATCCGGTCCCACATCGCGGCGTTGGCGAGGTTGAGCGGCGGCTTCCCCGAGGGCGGAGGCGGGGTCGGGGTGGGGGTCGGGGTCGGGGTCGGGGTACGCGTCGGGGTTGGTGCCGGACTCGGGGTGCGCGTCGGAGTCGGTGACGGACTCGGGGTGCGCGTCGGAGTCGGTGTCGGACTCGCAGACGGAATCGGGGTAGGGCTCGGTCGCGGGCTGGGTGTCGAGGCCGGCTTGGAGCTGGTTGTCGTGCTCGGCCTGGGGGCCGGCGCGGACGCGGCGGGCGTCGTGGCGGCCTGCCGGGCCGATGCGGCAGCGGCCGCGTCGCGGGCGTTACGCGCGGACAGCTCGGCTGCGGCCGCCGCTTCCTGCCGGGCCGCCGCCTCCGCCGCCACCCGCGCTGTTTCCTGCCGGGCCGCTTCCTGAGCGGCCGCGACGGCCGCCTGCCGGATGGCCTCGAGCCGGCGGGCCTCCTCCTCGGCGGCCAGTCCGGCCTGACGCTGCTGTTCGAGATCGGTGGACGTCTGCTTCAGCTGGGCGAGCTGGTCGACCATGCCTCTCACCTGGGTCTGCAGCTGCTGGGTCTGCGTGCCGGCTTGCTGCTCGTCCATCTTGGCCTGGGCGGCCAGCCGCTCGGCGGCCGCGGCCGCCTCGTGCTGCCGCCCCACGGCTTCGGCAGCGGCCCGCCCGGCGGCGTCGGCGAGATAGCGGGTCGCCGTCGCGTCGGCCCGCAGGCGGGCGTGCTCGTCACCGACCGCGGCCAGGCCGCGGCCCGGTCGACCGCCTCCTGTGGGCCACCGGCGTCGAGGAAGAGGCCGAGCTCGCTGAGCGAGCTGCCGCCCTGCTGGAAGACCTGCGCGGCGAACATCGACAGGGCCAGGTCGGCGTCGTCGGCCCGGGTGCCGGCGCTGGACGCCGCGGCCACCGCCGCCTGACTCTGGGTCGTGCGCTGAGCCAGCAGGAGGTCGGCGCTGTGTGCAGCCATGTCGGAGACGGCCGCAGCCGAGGACAGGCGGCCCAAGGTGGCACGGGCCTCGGCGAGCGAGGCGTCCAGACCGGCGATCTGGCTCTGAGTCGACGAGACCGCGGTCGTGGCGGCAGCCACCTCGGCCGCCGAAGGGTAGGTCGGGCCGCGGTCGGCATGGGCAGCCGTCGACGTCGCCGCCACCAGGACGACGGAGACCCCGACCCCGAGGGCGGCCTGGGTCCGACGTCGACGGAACGTCACGAGCGTGGGCATCGCGTCCTCCCGTCGGTCAGTGGTGAGCCTGAGCCTGCCCACGGTAACCGCGGAGGTCACTCTGGCAACAGGGTCACCACTGACCTCTCGCGTTCCAAAAAGGTCACAATCTGGTCACCACCGACGGCGTGTCGGCTCGCGTTGCCTGCTCCCAGGTGGCGAAGACAACTGTCCGAGGTCCGTTGTGGTCCCCAGACCTTGCCCGGTCCTTCAGCCGTCGAACTCAGCGACGGCGCCCTGCTGGCGCTCGGGCGAGACCGGCGCTGACCCCCTGCTCCAGTCGTCGGGGACGGCGCATACACGACGCCGTGGCCAGGGGCGCGATTCCGCTGGCCTGGAGCGCGGTCCGACCTAGGGTGGCCCCATGACCGCGTTGCTGTCGGGCGTCTCGCCGATGTTGGCCACGCCCGGTCGGCTGCCGACTGACGACGACGGGTGGGCCTACGAGGTCAAGTGGGACGGCGTCCGGCTCCTGGCCGCGGTCGAGCGGGGACGGCTGACCCTGGTCAGCCGCAACGGGAACGACGTCACCGCCGCGTATCCCGAGCTGAGGCCGATGACCGACCAGCTCGAGGGGCGCCGTGTCGTCCTCGACGGCGAGGTGGCCGTCTTCGACCCGGCCGGCCGCACCGACTTCGGGCTGCTGCAGTCCAGGATGCACGTCCGGTCACCGACGCCCGCCCTGATCACCTCGACGCCGGTCGTCCTCCTGGTCTTCGACGTCCTGCACCTCGACGAGCCCACACTCGACTGGAGCTACGACGAGCGCCGTGACGCGCTGACCGGCCTGACGCTCGACGGGCCGGCCTGGCGCACCCCGGCCCAGGTGCGTGGTGACGGCCCCACCGTCGTCGCGGCCAGCCGGGCTCAGGGGCTTGAGGGGATCGTGGCCAAGCAGCGCAGCTCGCTCTACCGTCCCGGCGCTCGGAGCAAGGCCTGGCTGAAGATCAAGAACATCCGTCGCACGTCAGCGGTGATCGTCGGCTGGACTCCGGGGGAGCGCGGTCGCGCCGGCCAGATCGGGTCGCTGCTGCTCGGCGTGCACGGCGACATGGGGTTCGAGTACGCCGGCCACGTCGGCACCGGTTTCACCCAGCGCACCCTCGCGATGCTGCAGGAGCTCCTCGGACCCCTGGAGGCGAAGGCGTCGCCGCTCGACACACCGGTGCCACGCCCACACGCGCGGGACGCGACGTGGGTGCGGCCTGAGCTCGTCGCCGAGATCGACTACACCGAGTGGACGCGCACCGGGTCGTTGCGACACCCGAGTTTCAAGGGACTGCGCGACGACTACGACCCCGCAGCCGTGGTCCGGGAGTAGGTGCTCCGCGACCACGCTGAGGCCGCCGGGGGCGTCAGGAGCGGCCCCCCTGGTGCAGCTCGTAGGGACGAGCGACCGAGGGGTGCTCGGGTCGTCGGGGAGGGGCTCATCGGCGAAGCGACGGATGATCGTGGCCAGCTCGTCAGGGTGGCTGAAACTCACCGCATGTGCAGCCCCCTTGGCGACCACGGCGGGGGCAGAGGTCGCTCTCTCCGGCGACCTGTTTGAGCTGGACCGGTCCAGGCAGGAGGCTAACGGCGACGACGTGAGCGGGGTGGGGTGGCCAACCGGCGGAGGCCGATGACGTCCTCGGCGACATCGGCCAACCGCCGGTTGGTGTCCATGCTGGCCTGGCGCAGCACGGCGAAGGACTCGATATCGCTGCACCTCCGGTGGGCCATGACGAGGCCGACGGCGATGCCGATGCGGCGGTTGCTCACGAGAGCGGTGGCCAGCTGGTCGGCCCGGGCTCGTTCGTCCATCAGCTCCAGCCGGATGCCGCCGGGGTCGACGTCGGCGTCGGGGGCGGTGGTGTCGACGTCGCTGTTCCGGCTGGTCTGCATGTCAACGTCGAGTCGTGCGGGTGCCGCAGTCACGAGCGGCTCCACATCAGGACAGCCCTTCCCAAGGCAGCTGACCACCGTCCGTGGTGGCCGGGGGGGCCCGGCGGCCGTCCCACGGGGAGGGCCCTCGCGCGTGTCGCCCTGTGGAAGAGCGGGGGCACGCTGGGGAAAGGGGCACCCCCATCCGGTGGAGCTCCTGGATCAGCGGATCCTCGACCGCCGCAGCTCGTCGGTGGACAAGCCGCCCCGGCTCCGGCTCTCCATCTCGTACTGCACCTGGGCCAGGCTCAGGACGAGCTCGAGCAGGGAGCCCCGCTGCCCGGCCCCACCCGCGTCCGGCGCTCCCACGTTTCCCGGTGCCAGCGGGGAGTCACCCGCACTGATGAACATCCGCATGCCCTCGACCCGCTCTCACCGTGAGTGGGCTGCCGGGTCCGGGGCGGCCGTGTATGTCCAGCAATCTACGCGACCACGGAGCCGACCGCTACGCTCCGGCGCGCTGAACTTACGTCGTCGGTCACGGGAGGTGGATGTCCTTCGACGCGGCGGGCGGGTGACGCGACCCCGGGGACCGCCGCCGCCCCCGCGCCCGCCGGACAAGGCACTGCTAGCCTCGACATGACGAACCGGACGCCGACCTGGACCCGACCGCGCCGAGACGCCAGATCTCACGGTCGACGACAGGTGGCAACATGAATGGCCCTGCGACTTTGGCCTACGTTCTTACCGGCTCCCTACTGTGGCAACGGTTTCAGACGTCGAACGCGTGTGGACCCACGGCAGCGCGTCATGGCTGACTCAGATCGCCGGGTGGCCCGAGCTCATGACCTCATCGACGAGGAGCCGACCACCCTCGAGACCCCGCGCGGGATGGTCGGGCGCCTGCACCAGCTCAGCTCCGCACTGGCCCGGGACCTTCAGGCATACGGAGTCGGGTTGAGCCTGCTGACCGAGGATCACTCCGGCGGGGGCACGGCAGCGGCCTCGAACCCGGTCAGCCGGCTCCTCGACGATCTGCAGTTCTCCCTCGGCGAGGGGCCCTGCATCGATGCCTACGCGACGCGCCGGCCGGTTCTCGAACCCGACCTCCCCGGACCGGGTCACTGCCGGTGGCCGGTCTACGGTCCGGCGGCGTCAGAGCACGGACTTCGTGCCGTCTTCGCCTTTCCGCTGCAGGTCGGGGTCGCTCGCCTGGGAGCGCTCGACGTCTTTTGTCGTGAACCGGGCAGTCTGTCGACCCGCGGTGTGAGCCAGGCGGTCACGTTCGCCGATATCGCCGTTACAGTGCTGCTCGACGCCCAGGGCGACGCTGCGGAGGGGGAGCTGGCCGACGGGCTGGACGACGTCCTGGCCAACCGGGTCGAGGTCTACCAGGCCCAGGGCATCACGATGCTCGACCTCGGCGTCTCGCTCGAGGTGGCCATGGCCCGTCTGCGGGCTTACGCCTACGCCCAGAACCGGCATCTCAGCGACGTCGCGCGGGACATCGTGGCGGGTAGGCTGAGACTCCACCGCGACAGGCTCGTGGGGACGGCACCTGATGCCGACGAAGACCCGCCCGCCGCGGGTGGAGAGAAATGATGTCATGATCGCCACCGAACAGCTTGCGGAGACGTTCGTCGAGATCGCCGACACGCTAGTGGAGGACTTCGACCTCATCGACTTCCTCCACATGCTCACGAGCCGCACCGCTGAGCTGACCAACACGGTGTCCGCCGGTCTGCTCCTGAGCGACCCGCACGGGCGGCTGCAGTTCATGGCCGCCTCCCAGGAGTCGGTCAAGCTGCTCGAGCTCTTCCAGCTGCAGAACAAGGAAGGGCCCTGCCTCGACTGCTTCAGGACCGGCGTCCCCGTCTTCAACACAGACTTGGCCCGGGCCGCCTCGAGCTGGCCGCTCTTCGCGCCGCGGGCGGTGGCCGGCGGGTTCCGCTCCGTGCACGCCTTTCCCCTGCGGCACCGCTCGCGCGTCCTCGGGGCGATGAACCTGTTCGGCAGCGAGACCGGTGAGCTCGACGCCGCCGACGTCCGCATCATCCAGGCGCTGGCCGACGTCGCGACGATCGGGTTGCTCCAGGAGCGCACCATCCGCGGCGGCGAGCTTCTCACCGAGCAGCTGCAGGGAGCCCTGAACAGCCGGGTCACCATCGAGCAGGCGAAGGGCTTCCTGGCCCGCACCAGGAATATCGACGTGGACGCCGCGTTCGACCAGATGCGTCAGTATGCCCGCAGCAACCATCTGCGCCTCGGTGACGTGGCCCGCGATGTCGTCGCCAGTCCCAAGGCGCACCCTCAGCTCACCGAACGCCCTTAGGTCGCAGCGCAGCCGGCCCGGCGGCCACGGGTCGGCCGCTTCGCTCAGCGGCGGTGGGTGTCGACGAAGGGGCAGGTGAACGGGTCGCGGGCCTTCAGCCCGACCTCGTTGAGGTAGCTGATGACCCGCGCGTACGAGGCCGTCAGGCTGCATTCCGTGTAGGGGATGGCCCGGTCGCGACAGAAGGCGCGGACCAGTGGCTGCGCCCGGCGCAGGTTGGCTCGTGGCATGTTCGGGAAGAGGTGGTGCTCGATCTGGTAGTTCAGCCCGCCCATGGCCAGGTCGACGAACCAGCCGCCGCGAATGTTGCGCGACATCAGGACCTGGCGGCGCAGGAAGTCGAGCGTCGCGTCAGGTCCGAGAATGGGCATTCCCTTGTGGTTCGGGGCGAAAGCGGCCCCGAGGAAGAACCCGAACGCCGCCACCTGGACGGCCGCGAACACCGCCGCCTTCCCGGGGGACATGACGACCAGGAGGACAACCGCATAGGCCAGGAAGCGCCCCACGATCAGCCCCGCCTCGAGCCGCCGATGGGGGATGTCACGCCGTTCGGCGAGGGTTCGCAACCCGGCGGCGTGCAGGCTGAGTCCTTCGAGGAGCAGCATCGGGAAGAACAGGTAGCCCTGGCGGCTGGTGATCGGGTCCAGCCAGGTCGGCCGCCGGGCGGCGTCTCGTTGGGTGAAGACGAGGCCCCCGGCCGCGATGTCGGGGTCACGGTCGAGCTGGTTCGGGCTGCGATGGTGCTTGTTGTGCTTGTGGGTCCACCACCCGTAGCTCAGTCCGATGACCATGGTCGACACCAGCCGGGAGGACCATTCGTTGGCCTTGGGCCGGGCGAACACCTGACGGTGGGCGGCGTCGTGCGCCAGGAACCCGAACTGGCTGAGCACGATGCCGCTGACGACGGCGACCGCTATCTGCCACCACGAGTCGCCGATGAGCAGCGAGGCGGCCACCGCGGCCGCCATGGCTCCGAAGAGGGCGCCGGTCCGCCCGGCGTAGGTGGGCAGCCGACGCTCCAGGAGGCCGGAGGCCCGCACGGCGGCGCTCAGCTCCGCGAAGTCGCTCACGGGTCGGACCCGGGGGGACCGCAGGGACGCGGGGGAGCCGGCGGGAGGTGGTGGGGCGCTCATCGCCAGGCCACCAGAGCGGCGGGGAGGCCGCGGCGGGCCCGCGCCAGACGTCCACGCACGGTGCTGACCGGCGCGCCGGTCGTCTGGGCGATCTCGGCGTAGGAGTGGTGATGGAGCTCCCGCAGGACCCAGACGTCACGCTGGTCGGACGGCAGCTCGTGCAACGCCCGGCTCAGGGCGGTGTCGATCGCCGTGAGCTGGGCCTGCTGGGCGGGTCCATCGCCCGGGTCCGCGACGAGGACGCCGACCGGGTGGGCAGCCACGTTGCCGTCCCAGCTGAGACTGACGGGGTGGTGTGAACGCTGACGCAGCGTCTGCAGGCACCGACGCGTCATGATCTGGTAGAGCCAGGCGCGGAACAGCTGCGGTTCCCGAAGCGTGGGGAGGCGGCGCCAGGCCAGCACCAGAGTCTCCTGGACCGCGTCCTGCGCCGCGCCGCCGTCGGCCAGCAGCCACACCCCGAGACGCAGCAGGTCATCGCGGTGGGTCCGGACGAGGCACTCGTATGCCTCGAGGTCACCGGTTCGTGCCGCGGTGACCAACGACATCTCCAGGCCGTGCCCGCGAGCCGAGGGGCCACCGGCCACCCCGCCTTCGTGGTCGCCCGTGGGCCGGGGCGGGGAAGGGGACACCCGGGGGTAGGCGTCCGGCGACGCCCCGCGGCGTCCCCAGCTGAGCCCGGTGAGCTCGGAACCCGGGACCAAGGTCAGGGGGGCCCGCTCCGCCGACGGCGGGGGTGTCTCGGTATGCGTTCCCGCATCCGGCTCGGGCCCCGAGGATGACGGAAGAACCTTCATGAAGACCTGCCTCGGGTTGCACGTCGACAGCGCTACCGGGGCTGGGGCAGCAGCCACGATGTGGCTGAGGGCAAGTCTTCGGCCGGGCGACTTCCCTGTCAACTGGACTCACCCGACAAGGGGTCGAGGCCGCCAGAGACGGTCCCTCCGCAAGCCCGACAGGCACCGCCCGGCTGGCGCCCCCGCATACCGGGTGAACCAGGTAGGAGCCGGTCCCGGTGCCTGTCTGAAGCGCGGACCATGCCGTTGACGGCGACGGCTGCCGAGCCCTAGCGTCACAGTCCTCACTGAGTCGAGCGTGATGCACCTCGGGAGGGTGTTGTGGCGAACGAGGCGACGAGCCTGCGGTTGGTCCGACCCGAGGACCTGCTCGTGCTCGACGTCACGCTGCGCAACCTGGGCACCGGTGACGACGGCCGGCTACGCGTCGTCGACCCGGCGTCGCCCGGGCGGATCGTCATCGGCCTACCGCCTCAACACGTCGCCGAGGCCGCGTTCCAGGAGAACGAGACCCAGAACCAACCGGTCGACCCCCTTCCGGTGCGCTCGTCCGCAGCGGCGCCCAGCCGGCTCGCCTTTGACGTGCCCGCCGACGGGCCGGTCAACATCGACGGCATCCCGTTCACCGTCGCCGGGCTGCTCGACTGGGCCAGGCTGCAGCCGGCTCTCGCCCCCAATGCCCTCCCGCCGGGCACCCCGACCACGTCCGGGGGTCTCCGCCCCGCCGACCCCGCCGCCGACGTCACCGCGCTGGAGCTCGCCTACCGGCTGGTGCTTTCTCCCGTCGGCGAGCACCGCTGGGCGCACCGCCCCCACGCCTTCACCAGTCCGGCGGGCGTCACCGAGCTCTGGCACACCCGGCTCGTCGGGACGAACCCGTCGTCGGTGCGCGCGATCTTCGGCCGACCGACCGACCCGTTCCTCACCTCGCTGTCGTCGAGCGACGTCGCCGACCTGGTGACCCTGACCGGCGACTTCGGCAACACGTCCAAGCCGGCCGGCGAGCTGGGCATCCCCTTCTTCCTCTGGCTGCTGTGGACCCGCCGGCTCAGCCCGTTGGGCCGGCCCATCGTCCCGCCGCCGGCGACCCTGACCGCTGAGCACATCACCCTGACCGCTCTGGGGGCGCACCACCACGTGCTCGGGTCGTTCGACTTCCCTCGCGACGACCAGAAGCCCGCCGACCTCCAGCGCGTGGGCATCACGGTGCCAGCGGTCCGGGCCTACGAGCACATCACCGGCCTGGGCCGCGACCAGTACGTCAAGGTGGTCAAGCGCGGTTGCCTCGACACCGGTCATCGAGCGACCGTCGTCAAGATCACCGAACGCCGGTTCGAGCCGGTCTCACTGGGCACCGAACCCGGACCGCACGGGCCGGTCGGGGTGTTCGGGACCCGCGCCGTGCTGCGGCAGTACTACCGGATCGTCGTCACCCAGCCCGCGCTCGACTACCGCGACCTGGCCGTCGGCTACCCGAAGGGCCGCCGGGAGATGCCGTTGCGCACCATCGAGATCCGGACGCTGGAGACGCCGAAGATCGACCTGGGGATCCCCTTCACGGCGGAGGTCACCCAGGACCAGATCGACCACGTCCTCGGCAACCCGTTCTGGATCAAGGCCGGTGGTCAGCTCGTCCCGTTCGACGTCGACAGCATCGACGGTGAGGGGCGCCGGGTCAGCCTGACGAAGCCGATGATGTTCATCCCCTACCTGTTCATCGGCAACACCGACGCCGTCCTCACCGCGTTCAACGGTGCCCCGTCGACCAGCCGGCGGGCCGCCGTCCGGGCCCAGAAGCTGGCTCTGACCGAGGCGCTGCCCGGCAAGCCCGACGCGACCAGCGCCCCCACCGACTACCTCACCTTCGACCTGGTCAAGATCGCGAACAGCGCCGGTATGCCGCGCGACTACATCCCAGGGTGGCTGCCCCGGGCGGTCACCGCAGGGCTCCACCTGGAGTCCGTGGAACGGCTCACCGGCTCGGCTCGGTCACTGGAGGTCCAGCTGTCCCCGACCTACCTCGACCACGGTTTCGACCAGGGGGCCAACCCGGCAAGCCTGTTCGCGGCCTACCCGCAGGTCGGCCTGGGTATGGGAGCGGCGTCCGGGGGCGGGGTCGCAGCGCCCTCCGTCACGCTCGACGCCCTCTCGGCGACGCAGGGTGCGATGGCGAGCGCGATGGCCGCCGGCGTCGGCACGCCCGCGCTGAAGAGCCTGCTCGCTGGTATGACGCTGTTCGGCACCGTGGAGCTGGCCGACCTGCTGGCCCCGATGGGCCCGGCCCTGCCGGGCGGGCCGGCAGCGGGAACCGACGCCGACCTGGACGCGGCGCTCGCCGACCCCGCCGGGCTCATCCGGACGCCGGTGATCCGCACGCGCCCGGTGCCGGGACCGGACGGGCGGCCCGTCGCCACCACCACCCGGCTGGTCTGGAAACCCCAGCTGCTCGACACCCCGCCGGTCACGCCGCTGTTCGAGCTCGGCACCGCACAGCTCCTGCTCGACGTCCGCACGGTCACCCGGCTGGACGGCGCACCACCCGAGACCACGGTCGCCGGGGAGCTGCGCGGGTTCTCGCTGACCCTCGCGGGGGTCGTGCGGGTGTCCATGGGCACCTTGAAGTTCGTGTCCCTGCCGGGGCGCAAGCCGGACGTGACCGCCGACGGTGTCGAGCTGCAGTTCGTCGGAGCCCTGGCGTTCGTCGACACCATCCGGCGGCTCCTGCCGGCCGACGGGTTCTCCGACCCGCCGGCGATCACGGTCACGCCCGAGGGGATCCAGGCCGGCTTCTCCCTGGGCATCCCGACCGTCGGAGTCGGCATCTTCTCCCTGCAGAACCTGTCGCTCTCCGCGGCCCTCTCACTGCCTTTCGTGGGGAAGCCGGCCGGGCTGCGGTTCGCCCTTTCGTCGCGCGAGCATCCGTTCCTGGTCACGGTCACCTTGTTCGGCGGCGGCGGGTTCTTCGCCCTCGGTGTCAGTGCCGCCGGGGTCGAGGAGATCGAGGCCAGCATCGAGTTCGGCGGCAACATCTCGCTGAACCTCGGCGTCGCCAGCGGCGGCGTCTACGTCATGGCGGGCGTCTACTTCAAGCTATCCACCACCAAGGGCACCGAGCTCACCGGCTACTTTCGATGCGGCGGCTACCTGTCGGTGCTCGGGCTGATCAGTGTCTCGCTGGAGTTCTACCTGGCCTTCACCTACCGCGACAAGGGCGGCGGCCACAACGAGATCTGGGGCCAGGCCAGCCTCACGGTCAGCGTCAAGGTGCTCTGCTTCAGCGCGAGCGTGAAGCTTTCCATCGAGAAGCGCTTTGCCGGCCCCGCCGGCGATCCCACCCTGGAGCAGGTGCTGACGCAGGACGACTGGGAGGCCTACTGCCTCGCCTTCGCCCAGGACGTCGCGCCGTGACCACCGAGCAGAGGCTGCAGTACGTCGCCGTGCCGGGCGGGGTGCTTCCCGACGGACGGCTGCGGGTCGCCGTCGCGATGTCACCCCGGCTGCGCACCGACGACGGGGCCACCCTCGACCTGTACCCCGACCTGGTCGACTGGCCGGCGACCCTGGCCACGGTGACCTGGGTGGTCGAGATCGACGGCACCGTCGTGCCCAGCGAGGTGGTCGGCCCCGCGCCGGAGTCCGACCTGTGGGCGGCGCTGTTCCCGTCGGCTACCCCGGTGAAGCCGTGGACGTTCCCCGCCCTGGCCGACCGGCCGATGGTCAGCTTCGACCTGGTCAAGGTGCGGGACCAGCTGCGTACCCTCTACGCCAGAGCCGGCGCGGCCTCACCGGATGCGTTGCCATCATTGCGGACTCGGCGCGACGTCGAGCCGATCGTGCCCGGCCTGGACGATGTGCTGCGGGCGGTCGTCAGCCCTGGACAGACGCGCTATGGCGAGCTGGAACGTCGTCTCGGGGTGTCGGGGGCGGCGGCCCGCCTGCTGTCCGACGCCCGCCAGCGGGCGGCTCAGCGCGCGGCGGCGGGCGTCCACGGCGGCCCGGCCATCCACCCGCTGCCGCCCGGGAGCGTCTTCGAGGTCGAGCGCGCCGCGTTGTTCCACTCCTCGCCCGAGCAGCAGCCACGGGAGATGCCCGGCGACGGCACCTACTACGAGGCCACGGTCGACATTCACCAGATGGTCGGTGCCCTGGGCGACTACCCGGAGCTGCTCCGCCGGCTCGGCCTGGTCGTCGACCTGGCCGTGCCCGCTGACGCCCTGGTCGCCCCAACCGGCTTCCTTACCGCCACACCGGCGTTCGCGGCGCCGGCGGGCCAGCCGGCCGACGGGGTGGTGCGTGAGAACGTCGCCCACCACACGGCATACAGCGCTGGGGGTGGGCGGTTCGTCGCCGCCAGGGAGACGCCTGACCCGGCCGTGTCCGAAGGTCTTGTCCCCCTCGGCGGGTTCTCGGTCAACCAGGTCGACGTCGACGGAGGCGCCCTCAAGACGGTGGCGACGGCGACCACGGCGACCACGCCGCCGCCCGCTCCCGGCGGTGCGGCCCTGCACCAGCCGGACACCTCCGGGCTCACCGCCCTGCGGACCGCGGGCCTGTCGCTGGTCCAGTCGGGGCGGGCGGACGCGCTCCAGGCCGAGTTCAGCCGCAGCAGCACGGTCAACGACGCAATCGAGGGCGGCCCGGCGACCCTGTTCGCCGAGGACCTGGTCCGTGGCTACCGGCTCGACGTCCGCGACGAGTCGACCGGGGTCTGGCGCTCCCTGCATGAGCGCGTCCTGACGGCGACGGCCAGCCGGTATGCGGCAGGGCAGCTCGGTGGGGTCCTGTCCGCTCCAGGGGAGGGGATGGTCCAGGTCAGCCTCGCCGAGCGGCTGACCCCGCCAGGTCAGGCGCCGGATCCTCACGGCGAGCTCTACGTCCACGAGGCGCTGGTGTCATGGGACGGGTGGAGCCTGTCCGCGCCACGGGCCGGTCTCCCGCTCTCCCGCCACCCGGACGCCCCCGACCCGGACCGGCCGGAGACGCTGCCGGCGGCGGTGCCCAACGACCCGGCCACCGCGATGGGACTGACCCTGGACTCGGCCGTGGTCCCGGGCACGTTGCCCCGCTTGAGGTTCGGCCGGTCATACCGCCTGCGCCTGCGCGAGGTCGACCTGGTCGGGGGAGGGCTGACCAAGGCCGAGGCCGACACGCTGCTGGCGGGCGGCGTCCCCGCCGACGTCGCCGCTGATGCGTACCTGCGCTTCGAGCCAGTCGGTGCGCCCACCGCGGTGCCCTACGCGGCATACGGCGAGGGCGCCTCGTTGCACCGGCTGGTGATCCGCAGCGACCGGGGCTCGGACCCGGGTGCCTACGCAGCGGCGTTCAACGTCGAGTTCCCCGACCACGTGGGGTGTGCGCCGGAGGACGTGCGGCACCTCGCGCCGCCCAAGGCGAGCTTCGACCTGGCCGAGAAGCACGGCCTCTTCGACCTGGCCATCGGCTCCGACGGCGCACCACCCACGGCGGAGCAGGTCGCGGCCATCGCTGGTGCGTATGCGGTGGCTCGTCGGGAGAAGGGCAGCTTCGACGACGCCGCTGCGCCCGGGGCGGTCGTCGTCGACCTCCTGCAGGCCGACGGCGAACCCGGCGGCCGCTACGTCGCGCACCACGTCGACCAGCTCGATCTGCCGTACCTCCCCGACCCGCTGGCGACCGCCGTGACCTTCTGGGGGCTTCCGGGCGTGGCGTCGGGGGAGGGGTACACCCTGCCGTTCGACGCCGCCGACGGGGTGTCCCCCGAGTCGGCCTGGTGGCAGGCCAGGCCGCTGCGGCTGGAGCTGGCCGGCGGCGATGGGCCACCGGAGTGGGACGCTGCAGCGCGGCGGCTCACGGTCCGGCTGCCGCAGGCGGGCACGGCGCAGGTGCGGATGGTGTCCCGGCTCTCGCAGCTCGACCTGATGGGCATGGTCCGTTGGTGCGAGCAGGAGCTGGGCGGCGTCGAGCTGGACCGGGTGATCGGCGCGATGAAGGACAGCCGCTGCTGGCTGACGACGCCGTGGCACGACCTCGAGCTGGTGCACGCGGTGCAGCATCCGCTGGAGGTGCCGCAGTGGCGTGACTGTGCGGTGCGCCGATCAGGGGAGCAGACCTACGCAGACGTGAACGGCACGGTGTACATCGACGGCCGGTCGACGGAGAAGGTCGACCTCGACGCAACCTGGAGTGAGCCCGTCGACGACCCGCGGGAGGATGGTCCCCGCGAGCTGTCAGCGCGCACAACGGTTTTCAGCCTACCGATGGACGCCTCGGCGCTGGTCGCGGAGGGTCGGCCGGCGGCCTACCGGCTGCGAGACGGCAAAGAGCTGACGTTCGACTCGGGGATGGCCCGGGAGCTGGGGCTCCCGGAGCCGACATCGCACCAGTTCGGCGACACCAAGTACCGGCGGATCAGCTATGCGGTGACGGCGACGACACGGTTCCGCGAGGACTTCCCGGTGTCGTGGATCGACGAGCCGGAGCGGCTGTCGTGGACCAGTGACGCGGTGACGGTGGACGTGCCGAGCTCGGCGCCACCGAAGCTGCCGGACCTTCAGTACGTCGTGCCGACGATGGGGTGGACGGCCGGTCCGGAGGACGCCGGTTTCGTCAGCCGGCGTCGGGGCGGCGGTCTTCGGGTCTGGATGGGGCGGGGTTGGTGGTCCGCCGGCGCGGGTGAGCTGCTCGGCGTGGTGGTCGGGGGAGACGTCATCTCGCCGAAAGGGGCCGACTACCCGTTCGTGTCACTCATCGGACGAGATCTGATCCGGTCGAGTTCGCCGCTGCGCAACCTGCAGGCCACCTCGTTCACGGGTGACCCCGTCGTGGCGACCAGAGTGCCACTGACGGGGACGCCCGTGCCGTTCGTGACGGTCGTCGGGTTCGCGCCGGAGTACGACGACGGGACCAGGCGGTGGTACGCCGACATCGCGCTCGACACCGGCGCGGCATACGCGCCGTTCGTGCGCCTCGCGTTGGTGCGCTACCAGCCCCATTCGCTGGATGGGTGCGCCGTCTCGCCGATCGTGCTCGCCGACATCGTGCAGCCGCTGCCCAACCGCACCGCGACGGTGACGTCCGGCGTCGACCAGGCCGTGCGCACGGTCACGGTGGCCGGGCCGAGCTACACCGCGGTGCGAGGTCGGGGCGGGGCGCGCTCGGACGACCCGGCGATGCCGGCGGTGACCGTCTCGGTGCAGCGGGCGGACCCATCCGTGGCGGACGACGTGCTGCGCTGGCAGACCGTGCCGGGCAGCTCGGTCGTGCTGGCTCGGTCGTTGTCGGGGACGGCGGCGACCTGGACCGGTCAGGTGACGGTCCCTGCCGATGACGGGTCGGACCGGCGGCTGTTGATCGTGGAGGAGGAGCGGCTCCTCACCGACGGCATACCCGGCGGACCCGACGCCGTCACGTCGCGCATCGTCTACGCCGCCGCCGTCCCTGTTTGAGGTCCGACGCAGACCCCGTCCTCGTCGCCCGTCAACCACGAACCCCCGTCGGCGACCGCGGATGGCACAGTGGTCGCGCTGACCACGGAGGACGTTCAGGGTTGTGCGGTGCGGAGCGTCCTAGCGTCCGGGCGTGACTCACGCCCCTCATCGAACTCGACGTAGCGGTGGATCCGTTTTGGCGCTGCCCGCCCGACAGGCCGGCCCCCCGGGTGGGTGTGACGTCGCAGGAGGAGGTTGGCTCCCGTTCACGCAGGTTGAATCGCCGTGGATGGCGAGCCAACCTGCCGAAGGTGGAGCCGACCCCGGGCGTCGGTGGGGTGCGGGGCCGGTCAGCCGCCGCTGTGCTGCTGGGGTGACCCAGGAGGCGTGCAGGCGGGCATATTCGCCGCCGCCGTCGACGAGCTGGGTATGCGGGCGGCGGTCGACGATGCGCCCGTCGTCGACGACGATGACCTTGTCGGCCGCTTGCGCGGTGGAGAGCCGGTGGGCGAAGGCGATCGAGGTGCGCCCCCGGGTGAGGCTGTCGAGCGCGCGCTTGGAGGCGACGCAGCGGTGGTGGCCGAGCGCAACGGGCTGGTCGAGCGTCGAGTGAACACGGCTCCCGCCCTCCCCGCAGCCCGTAAGAACAGGTCCTGCTCGGGCGGCGGACCGGTCAGTCGCCGAGGCGGCCGTGCATACTCAGGATCGACGCGGGTAGTAACCGGTCGTGACGGTTGACGTGAGTCGGGGCCAGTGGCGTCCCTCGGCGAGTGATCTGACCATATGACGGCCCCGACCGCTTCGCTGACGTTCATCGGGACGGCGACGACCATACTCCGGCTCGGGTCGTTCACGCTGTTGACCGATCCCAACTTCCTGCACCGGGGCCAACGCGCGTACCTGGGAAAAGGGCTGTGGTCCCGAAGGCTTACCCAGCCGAGCATGTCGGTCGACGCCCTGCCAGCGCTCGACGCCGTGGTCCTGTCACACCTGCACGGGGACCACTTCGACCGGGTGGCCCGACGCGGACTCGACCGCTCAGTTCCGGTGTTGACCACGCCGGCAGCCGCCTCGCGACTGCGGCACTGGGGCTTCGACGCCCAGGGTTTGCCGACCTGGTCGATGCATCAGCTGGAAGCGCCCGGCGAGAGCCTGGAGATCCACGCCCTGCCCGGGGTGCACGGTCGAGGGGTGGTTGCCCCTTTGCTGCCACCCGTCATGGGGTCGCTGCTTCGGCACGAGTCTCGCTCGGGCGTTCGCCTCCTCTACATCACCGGTGACACGTTGCCGGGTCCACACCTCGACGACATCCAGGATCGGCACGGTCCCGTCGACGTCGTCATGGCCCATCTCGGGGGGACGCGCATCTTGTTCCATACCGTGACCATGGATGCACCGATGGGAATGACCCTGCTGGGGCAGGTGCCCGCGCCGCGCGTGGTCGCCGTCCACCACGACGACTACGGCGTGTTTCGTTCTCCCGTATCGGATTTCGTGGATCTCGTGGCTCGGTCGGGCCAGCGGACCGAGGTCATCGTCCCCGGTCGGGGTGAGACGGTCACTCTTTGGTGACGACGGCTGGGGGACCGGGCCGGCGTGGCCGGCGGGAACGAAGGCGCCGAAGACGGTGCCCATTCGTCGCGGCGCGGTCGCTTCGCCCATGAGGTGTCCGCCGCGCCATCCCACGCATACGGCGAGAACCGGCTCATCGCCAACTCACCGCGCACCCGGAACCGCGAACCGAGCGAGAACGTCGCCTCGGGCTTGCCGTGGCGGCAAACCGGCCTCGTGAGCGGCCGAGTCTCAGCCCAGTCTCAGAGACCAGTAAGGCCATGGACGAGGGCGGCTCGACCGTCGGAGTTCTGCCGTCGAGGTGTCGCCGCGTGCGTTGTTCTCAGTCTCCGCGCCGAGGCCGCGATCGTGGACGTCCCTCGTAGGGGTCCGACGGCGCGTTCCGCCTCGCATGACAAGCCCGCCGGCTGGCACGGACCCCGCCACCTCGTGACCGTGGTCGCGCTTCGCCTTTACGCGTGCGACGACGAGCCGGCCGGGCGACAGCGAGCCAGCTCGTCAAGATGGGATAGGCGACGCCGACGGAATGGGCCGCCGCCGACGCGGACGAACCTTCGACGGCGGTCTTGATGCGTTGGCAGTTCTCACCTTCGCACCGTCTCGGTTCGCGCCAGCAGGAGGCATCCCGGACAACCCAGGGGGCACCCCGTGACGGCGTGACTGCGTGATGCGGTGCAGCCGGGCCCCGTCTGCTGTAGGCCTACGAATCAAGCCTCCTGATGGCCGGCGGAGGCGTGCGGGATTAGGGTCGGGACGACGGCCGACTTCGTCGGCTGCTTGTGTACCCGCTTCGAAGGAGTGGCCTTGGCTGTCGACGCTGCGCACCGACCCACGGTTGCGGCCACCCGGCGGACGCGACCTCAACCGCGGCGCTCCACGCGTCAGCAACCCGACCAGTCCTCACATGCAGCGGCACCTGAGCGGGTCCCAGGGTCCCCGCCGGATCGTGGGATGGGTGGGGACAACGTCGACGTCGCGGCTCCCTTGGACTCGTTGCTGGTCGAGGCGGCCTTCAGCCCGTTCCGGCGCTTCAACCCGGGTATGCCGGGTCTACGGCTGGGCGCCCAGCTGGCTTCCCGGCCATGGGCTGTGGGCCGTCGGGCCGCATCGACGGCGGCCGAGCTGGCGAAGGTGGCCATGGGGTCCTCGACGGTTGCGCCTGGGCCGAAGGACCGTCGTTTCGCCGACCAGGCATGGAGTGGCAACCCGGTGCTGCACCGGCTGCTACAGGCGTACCTGGTGACCGGCCAGGCCACGACCGAGCTGCTGTCAGAGGTGGACCTTGGGTGGAAGGACCACGAGCGGCTGTCGTTCGTCGCCCAGAACATTGTTGAAGCACTGAGCCCCAGCAACAGCCCGGTGCTCAACCCGGCGGCGCTGAAGACGGCGTTGGATACGGGAGGCGCGAGCTACCTGCGCGGGGCACGGAACTTCGCCTCCGACATGGCCGTCAAGCCGCGGGTGCCGAGCATGGTTGACACCACGGCCTTCGCCGTAGGTAGGGATTTGGCCGTGACTTCGGGGTCGGTGGTGCTGCGGACGGAGATGTTCGAGCTCATCCAGTACACCCCTCAGACGTCACGGGTCCGCACGGTGCCGCTGCTGATGGTCCCTCCGACCATCAACAAGTACTACATCGCCGACCTGGCGCCGGGCCGGAGCATGGTGGAGCACTTCGTCGCCTCTGGGCAGCAGGTCTTCAGCTCTCCTGGCGCAACCCGGACCGCGAACACGCGGACTGGGGGCTGGACGCATACGTCGCCGCGGTGCTCGAAGCCCTTGGGGCTGTGGAGGACATCTCGCGCAGCAGCAAGAGCGTGCTGTTCTCGCTCTGCGCCGGGGGTGTCATCTCGTCGCTGACGCTGGCGCACCTCGTGGCCACCGGACAAGAGCACCGGCTGGCCGGGTTCGCCCTCGGTGTGACGCTCCTGGACCAGTCCCACGCCGGGCTGATGTCCTCGTTGACCAGCCCGCAAGTCGCGGCCGCCGCCGCCGCCCGGTCCCGGGCGGCGGGATATCTGGACGGCCGGTCGCTGGCCGAGATCTTTGCCTGGCTGCGACCCGGCGACCTGGTGTGGAACTACTGGGTGAACAACTACCTGCTCGGCAAGCAGCCGCCGGCGTTCGACGTCCTCTACTGGAACGCTGACACGACGCGGATGGCCGCACACCTGCACGCCGACTTCCTCGACCTGGCCGTCACCAACGCGCTGACCCACCCCGGGGAGGCGGTCGTCCTGGGCGCGCCGGTGGACTTGTCGAAGGCGACGGTGGACTCGTATGTCGTCGCCGGTATCGCCGACCATATCTGTCCGTGGGCCAGCTGCTACCGAAGCGTGCATCTCCTCGGCGGCCGCAGCCGGTTCGTGCTGTCCACCAACGGTCACATCGCCGCGCTCGTCAACCCGCCCGGCAATGTCAAGTCCAGCTACCGGGCCAGCGACGAGACGCCTGGCGACGCGCAGCAGTTCCTCAAAACCCTCGAACCGACACCTGGGAGCTGGTGGACCGACTTCGTTGTGTGGCTGTCTACTCACTCCGGCCGTGAGAAGGCGGCACCGAAAACGCTGGGCAGCGCACACCATACGGTGCTGGACCCAGCACCCGGAACGTACGTCTTCGCGACGTGAGACGGCAGTCGTCCTCACCCCCGGCCGTCCAGTCCCGGGTGGTCGTCGACGGGCTCAGCCTCCAGATGTCGGTGCGTGGCACGGGTCGGCCGCTGCTCCTCGTGATGGGGTTGGGGGGCAACCTCGGCATGTGGGAGCCCCTCGAACGGGAGCTCGAACCTCGAGGGTTTCGCACCATCACCTTCGATGCCCCGGGGACCGGAGCCTCGGACGGCTGGCGGGTTCCGCGCCGGATGCCGGCGGTCGCACGGGTTGTCGAGCATCTGCTGACCGCATTGGGTGAGCAGCAGGTCGACGTCTTGGGCGTGTCCCTCGGCGGAGCCATCGCCCAGCAGCTCGCCCACCAGGCGCCGGACCGGGTCCGTCGGCTGGTGCTGGCGGCCACCATGCCTGGGATTGGTGGTGTGCCCGGCTCACCAGCGGTCCTGCTGGAGATGAGCACGCCCCGCCGGTACCACGACCCGGAGTACTTCCGGTCCGTTGCGGGCGCGCTGTACGGCGGCCGCTCACGTCGGGGAGGACCGCCGCCGGAGCTGTTGGTCGGCCGTTTCGCGCGGCCGCCGACCTGGGGCGGTTACCTGCACCAGCTGTATGCCATCCAGGGCTGGAGCAGCATGCCCTGGCTGCACCGGCTGCGCCAACCGACCCTGGTGATGTCGGGAGACGACGACCCGATCGTGCCCTTGGTCAACGGACGAATCCTGGCCTGGCGCATACCCCATGCCCGGTTGCACGTCGTCCGAGGCGGAGGGCACCTGTTTCTCCTGGAGGAGCCGCGCACGTCCGCCGCGGTCGTTGCCGACTTCCTGCAGGACCGCCCCGAGGCGGCGTCTCCCCGTCCGTCCGGCACCTCCGAGACCGAAAGTGTGGACATCTGATGAACCTGGCCCAGAACCTGCACGACACCGCAGCCCAGCACGGCGACCGGCCGGCGTTGCGGCTCGACGACTACACACAGACCTATGCCGAGCTGTCCGCCGCCGCCGCCCGCGTCGCCTCGCTGCTCAAGGACCGTGGTCTCCAGCCGGGTGACCGGGTCGGGTTGGTGCTGCCCAACGTGCCCGCCTTCCCGATCCTCTTCTACGGGGCCCTGCACGCCGGCGCCGTTGTCGTGCCGATGAACCCGCTGCTGACTGACCGGGAGGTCGCCTACTACCTCACCGACTCGGGCGCGACGCTGGTCTTCGCCTGGGAGGACATGGCCCAGGCGGCGCAGGCGGCGGGGGAACCGCTGGCGTCGATGTCCTCGCCGTCGGTGCGATGGGCCCCGATCTCAGCGGGCACGAGGCCGCGCCGCTGGTGCAGTGCGGCGACGACGACACGGCGGTGCTGCTTTACACCTCCGGGACCACCGGTCAGGCCAAGGGTGCCGAGCTGACCCACCGCAACCTGGCCAGCAACGCCGCCTCCTGCGCGGAGACGTTGTTCGAGCTGACCCCGGACGACGTCGTGATGGGGTGCCTGCCGCTGTTTCACGTCTTCGGCCTGACCTGCGCGCTCAACGCGTCGGTGCTCTGCGGGTCGTGCCTGACCCTGCTTCCCCGTTTCGCCCCGGCCAAGGCGCTCGAGGTCATCGCTCGGGACAAGGTGACCGTCTTCGAGGGCGTGCCGACCATGTATGCGGCGATGCTGCACGAGCCGGCCGAGGCCCGCCCTGACGTCTCGACGCTGCGGACCTGTGTCACCGGTGGCTCGGCGATGCCGGTGGAGGTGCTGAAGGCGTTCGAGGACGCCTTCGGCTGCATCATCCTCGAGGGTTACGGGCTGTCCGAGACCTCGCCGGTGGCCTCCTTCAACCACCCTCACGCCGAGCGTAAGGCGGGCTCGATCGGGACGGCGCTGCGGGGCGTCGAGCTGAGCCTCGTCGACAACGACGGCAGGCCGGTCAGCGGCAAGGACGTCGGCGAGATCGCCATCCGTGGCGAGAACGTCATGAAGGGCTACTGGGCCCGCCCTGAGGCGACGGCTGAGGCCATGATCGACGGCTGGTTCCGCACCGGCGACCTGGCCCGAGTCGACGACCAGGGCTACTACTTCATCGTCGACCGCAAGAAGGAGCTGATCATCCGGGGCGGCTACAACGTCTACCCGCGTGAGATCGAAGAGGTCTTCTACGAGCACCCCCGCCGTCGCTGAGGCCGCGGTCGTCGGCATACCGCATGCCGACCTCGGTGAGGAGGTCGGCGCCGCGGTGGCGCTCAAGCCGGGAGCGTCGGCCGAGCCGGCCGAGATTCAGGCGTTCGTCAAGTCGCGTGTCGCGGCCTACAAGTACCCGCGTCGGGTGTGGATCGTCGACGCGCTGCCCAAGGGCCCGACCGGCAAGATCCTGCGTCGGGCCGTCAAAGCACCGGCCGACGGGGGTGACGCGTGAGCTACGATCACCTCGGCCAGGCACTCGGCACCGACTTCTTCACGGTGCGTGAGCAGTTCACCGACGAGCAGTGGGACCGGTTCATCACCACCCGCCGGTTCGTCGACGAGCAGGTGCTGCCGGTCATCGGGGACTACTGGGAGCGCGCCGAGCTGCCTTGGCCGCTGATCCGGCAGCTCCCCGGCCTCGGTCTGGTGGGCGAGGAGATCCAGGGCTACGGGTGCGCGGGCATGAGCCCGATGGCCTGCGGGCTGATCCACATGGAGCTGCACCGTGGTGACGGCAGCCTCGGCACGTTCCTCGGCGTCCACGCCGGCTTAGCGATGAAGGCGATCGACATCTGCGGGTCGCAGGAGCAGAAGCAGCGGTGGCTCCCCGCCATGGCGACGATGGACAAGCTGGGCGCCTTCGCGCTGACCGAGCCGGAGCACGGGTCGGACTCCATCGCGTTGGAGACGACCGCCCGCCGGGACGGGGACGAGTGGGTCCTCAACGGGGCTAAGCGGTGGATCGGCAACGGGACGATCGCTGACCTGGTGGTGGTATGGGCGCGCAACACCGAGGACGGGGAGGTCAACGGGTTCGTCGTCGAGACGCCGGCTGAGGGGTACGTGGCGACCCGGATCGACGGAAAGCTCGCGCTGCGCTCGGTGTGGCAGGCCGACATCACGCTGGCGGGGGTGCGGGTGCCGGCGGAGAACAAGCTGCCCGGCGCGACGTCGTTTCGGGAGACGGGCCGGGTGCTGGCCACGACCCGCAGCACGTGCGCCTGGATGGCCCTGGGCCACGCCACGGCGGCGTATGACACGGCATTGACGTATGCGCGGCAGCGCAAGCAGTTCGGTAAGACACTGGTGCACTTCCAGGTCGTCCAGCAGCGGCTGGTCCGAATGCTCGCCGACCTGACCGGCATGCAGCTGTACTGCATGCAGATCGGCCGGCTCGCCGAAGCAGGCAAGCTCAGCCCGACAGTCGCCGGCCTCGCCAAGATGAACAACACCCGCAAAGCGCGCGAGATCATCGCCGAAGCACGAGACCTCCTCGGAGGCAACGGAATCCTGCTCGAGAACCACGTGATGCGGCACATGGCCGACATCGAGGGCATACACACCTTCGAAGGCACCGAGACCATGCAAACCCTCATCGTCGGCCGAGACATCACCGGCGTCAGCGCATTCAGCTGAGCGCCGCCGCACGTCGCCGCAGGACAGCGTTGGTGCGGACCCACCGCCTGGCCCACACCCGGGATTGGCGGGTCATGCCCGAAAGACCCACGCGCAGCCACTATTCGACCTCGGCGAACCGTGCCTTCGCGGGAATCAGTTCGACGCGCAGGCGTGGACGACCGGAACGAGCGGTTCTTTGGTACCGGTGCTGGTCGGCGGAGACAGTGAGTCGGGCGCGTGCCAACTTCACCCAGGGTTGGACAGGCGGCCGTCAGCACTTGGCGGTGCGGCCACATGCGGGCTAGGTCGTCCTTGGGCGTCTTGACCTGAGCCGCAGATGACAAACCGCAGATCATTGGGGTGGGGCAGGTGGGGCTTGAACCCACGACCGACGGATTATGAGTCGCTCTCGCGCTGTGTCGGAATGTGCCGGATGGGGGGCTTGAAGCCGCGTTAGTGCAGGTCAGAGGGGGGGTGCGGGCTTGGGGTGGTGTCAGGCGCAGCCGCCTCCTGTCGGGTGGTGTCGGGTGGTTCGGTAGAAGTTTCGGTAGAAGTTCGGCGCCGATGGGAGCGACCGCTCGACGATCGGCGCCGGTGAGGGGGCCGAGCCCATCTAAGTACTCAGTCGCAGGGGCGGGGACACTACGAGCGGCGGCGCGGCCGAGCATTGCCCTGCTGTCCGGCGGCGCCCACCGGCTGAGCGGGCAGGCGGTCCCTCCGTGGGGGCCACGTGGGGGCCCCGGGCGATCGTTGCGCTATCGAGGCCAACGCGCGTTCGTTGTGAGAGGAGGCGGTCAAGTATGCCGGGGCCTCGACCGGCGTCGGAGGTGGACAAGCCGAGGCGGCGGTTGTGGACGCGTCGGGTGGTCGTTTCGCGGCGGAAGGACGCACGGCAGCAGAGCAAGGCCGCGGGTACGGGAGCGCCGGAGTTCTTGGTTCAGACACATGGAACGGCGACGAACAGGCCCCCTTGCTGCGACTGCGCGGTCTAGGGCCAACTCTATAGGTGGCTGGGTGAACTCCTTGGCGTGGCCGGCGGGAAAGGCGTTCAACTCTTTGATCGGCGCATGCTGACCCTGCCCACGCGGCGAGGGTCACGGGGGCCGACCGGGTCACGCAGGGGCGCGTTCCAGGAAATCGCGACCGTATGTTTTCGACGCTGCTGGGCCTTCAGGAACAGAAGTCTTTATCCGGTTGGCGCGGATGCCGCGACCCGCCGACTCACGGTGAGATCGTTGCTCCCTCGGTCGTTTGTCCGGCTGGCGCTCGGTCCTAGGGCAGGATCGGTGCCATGTCGACGTCGATCTACGAAGTGCTGGACGAGTTGCGCGGACAGTCCACGTCAGAGGCCGATAAGGGCAGCAAACTCGAGCAGTTGATCGCCGAGTTCTTGCGCACCGACCCGGTGTACGCCGACCAGTTCAGCAACGTGTGGCTGTGGCAGGAGTGGCCTGGACGGGCTGGCAAGCACGACACCGGAATCGATCTGGTCGCGGTCGACCGACTGACCGGCGGCAACGTGGCGATCCAGTGCAAGTTCTACGCACCCGGCTCTACTATCGGCAAGCAGGACATCGACTCATTCCTGTCCGCGTCCGGCAAGGAAGGCTTCGCCGAACGGATCATCGTCTCGACCACCGACCGGTGGAACGGGCACGCCGAGGACGCCATCCAGGGGCAGCAGATCCCGGTGCGCCGGATCGGTCTGGCCGACCTGGAAGCCTCCAACGTCGACTGGGACGCCTTCGACTGGGCCGCTCCGCAGCAGCTCGCGACCACGACGAAGAAGCGGCTTCGACCCCACCAGCAGGCCGCCGTGGACGACGTGATCAAGGGCCTGGCCGACCAGGACCGGGGCAAGCTGATCATGGCGTGCGGCACCGGTAAGACGTTCACCTCGTTGCGCCTGGCCGAGGAACTGGCCGGTCCCGGCGGCAGCGTGCTCTTCCTGGTCCCGTCGATCAGCCTGCTGTCACAGAGCCTGCGGGAGTGGTGCACCGAGGCCGAGGTGCCCCTGGCGCCGCTGGCCGTCTGCTCGGATCGCAAAGCCACCGCACGCTCCAAAGCCACCAGCGAGGACATCTCCGCCGTCGACCTGGCGCTGCCGTCGACGACCAACGTCGCCATACTCGAGTCCCGACTCACCCAAGCCCTGGGCGACGGCGACTCGATGTCCGTGGTCTTCTCCACCTACCAGTCCATCGACGTCGTCCGCCAGGCCCAGCAGCAGGGACAACTACCGCCCTTCGACCTGATCATCTGCGACGAAGCACACCGCACCACCGGGACCACCTTGGCCGGACAGGACGAATCCGCCTTCGTGCTGGTCCACGACAACGACTACTTGCCGGCCGAAAAGCGGCTCTATATGACCGCCACCCCGCGGATCTACGACGACTCCTCGAAGTCCAAGGCGGGCGAGGCCAACGCGATGCTCGCATCCATGGACGACAAGGCGATCTTCGGAGCGGAGCTGCACCGGCTCGGGTTCGGCGAGGCCGTCGCCAAGGACCTGCTGACCGACTACAAAGTGCTGGTCCTGGCGGTGGACGAGAAGAGCGTGTCCCGCACCTTCCAGCAGCAGCTGGCCGACCAGGGCAACGAGCTACGGCTCGACGACGCGGCCAAGATCGTCGGCTGCTGGAACGGGCTGGCCAAACGCGGCGACGTCGAGCACTCCTTCGACGCCGACCCCGCCCCTATGCGCCGCGCCGTCGCTTTTGCCGGCAGGATCCGCGACTCCAAGACCATCGAGACCCTGTTCGCGTCCACCGTCGAGCAGTATGCCTCCGCTCACGATCTCGAGGATCACACCGGGGACCCGGTCCTGACCTGTCAGATCCAGCACGTCGACGGGTCCTACAACGCCTTGGAACGCAACACTCGGCTGGACTGGCTTCGCGCCGACGTCCCCGAGGGCGCCTGCCGGATCCTGACCAACGCCCGCTGCCTGTCCGAAGGGGTGGACGTGCCCGCGTTGGACGCGGTGATGTTCCTGTCCCCGCGTAAGTCGGTGGTCGACATCGTCCAGTCCGTCGGTCGGGTCATGCGCAAAGCACCCGGCAAGCAGTACGGCTATATCATCCTTCCCGTCGGCATCCCCGCCGGGCTGACTCCCGCGCAGGCGCTGCGGGACAACAAGCGGTATGCCGCGGTGTGGGAGGTCCTGCAGGCGCTCCGCGCTCATGACGAGCGTTTCAACGCGATGGTCAACCGGATCGAGCTGGTCAACCACTATCTATTGACAGGCTAAGGTCTTGGTCGTGACCGACGACGAGGTCTCCCGCCTTTTCGACCTCGCGGACCTGATCTTCGCGGTCGGTCGACAGATCCGCCCCGCCCACGACCGCTCGACCGAGATGTGCACACCGGTCGAGAGCATCGTCATGCGCTATGTCGACCGGAATCCTGGCACCTCCGCACGCGTAGCGGCGGAGGCGACGCTGCTTCCCTCCAGCAACCTCAGCAGGGTGCTGCGCGGCCTGGAGAAGAAGGGACTCGTGCGCCGAGACACCGATATTCACGACTCCCGGTGCGTACGCATCTACCCGACGGCGCGGGCACGCGAAAACCTGCAGCACCTGCGCGAGGCCTGGAGCCAGACACTCGAGGGGATCGTGGACGACGCCGAGACCATCGATCTCGTCAACACCACCCTGCGGCGCATCGAGACCGAACTCGCCTGGCGACACGCACGCATGAGAGCCCCGCACGCACAAGACAACTGATCAGCGCTAGTTCGCCATCGCCGTCCCCCTCGGCCCACCCAGCCAAGCTCGCAACGATCGCCGCATGGGGATCGACTACCGGGACACAGCCCACAGCAGCGGCAGTGGGCGACCGTGACGAGTGGTGCCGTGGAGCAGAAGATCTCCAAGAGCGTAAGGATGCGCGGGTCGAGTCACAGACCAATGCTCTGCGGCCTGATCACCGGCCGACGGCGCCGTCAATCCGTTCACGGATGATGTCGGCGTGGCCGGCGTGGCGCCCAGTCTCCTCGATCATGTGGACAAGGGTCCAACGCATGGTGGCCGTTGATCCGTGACGTCGGGGCCGCGGGCTCGGCTGCTCGAGATCGGTGCACCTCTTGATGACCTCGTTCGCTTCCGCCACTGCTCGGCGATAGTCAGCCAACGCGTCGTCCACGCTCAGATCGGGGTCCGCTCGCATCGTTGCGTCGAGGTCGGTGATCTCCTCTCCGAGGAAGCAGAAGCGCTCCACGGCGGTCAAATGCGTGACCAGGCCGATCAGGTTGGTGCCCGACGGAACCCCCGGCCCACGGACCTGCGGCTCGGGGACGCCGGCAACCTTGCCCGCGACCGAGTCCCGCAGATAGTCAAGGAACGCGAGCAGCGTGGTCCTCTCGTCCCCGCTAACGCCGGGCGGCGTGAGGTCGGTGCGCTTCTTCCGGGTGGCACTCACGGTCGACTCCCTTAGTTCGGACCGGACAGCGGTCAGATCGAGCTCGAACCTACGGTGCCGGCTCTGCCAGCCAGCCAAGCAGGCAATGGTCCTCGTCTGGGCGACCCGGGCGACAGGACCGAACCCGCGACCTGCCCGGCCGGGACGATCTGGAGCGGCAGTACGTCGCAGTTGACGATCCCCCTACGGGACAAGATCGTCGATCTCCAGGCGCAGGCGGGCGACCGGCCACATAGCGCTGCAAGAACCCCGCCACTTACCGCTGAGGCTCACACACGCAGGGTCTGACGAGCGGCGTTCTCGCAAGGGGTTCGGCTTACGGGATCGGTATGGGGTAGGAGCCTCTAACGACAACGAGGCTTGAGGACTGGGCGGCTGACCAAATGCCGCCAGGTCACGCCGCTGCTGCACCTGCACCGAGACTGGTGCTTCAGTGAGTGGCCAGTTGGTTGAGCACGGCGGCCCAGTTCGGGGGTAGATCGAGACCCGCTGCGGTCCAGCTGGCGAAATGGCTGTCCGTCATCCACTGCCTCGTACGCCGAATCACCGCCAGGTGTGGATCGCCGCGGACGAACGCGTTGAGCGAGTCG
>JAABUM010000784.1_pt1 | contig 52016 bp, 46 predicted proteins | sample 5559161 | NCBI WGS metagenome assembly JAABUM01 (sample SAMN10711868, study PRJNA513369) | rock metagenome | isolation source: Antarctica rocks | place: Antarctica: Victoria Land, Siegfried Peak nord
AAGCCTGTACTGTGATACATGCGGCGGTCCGTTTCTCGACTATTGAGTCTGGTAACCCAATTGTCTCGAGAAGCGGGCCGTCAGCTCCCCGCGACACGCCCAAGGCACGGCTCATCTCAACGGCCCTCCGCTCCAGTTCTGAATAAGCCTCACGGTTTTGGCGCAAAGCGATTGCCGTTTCGGCCACCACGTGGCGCCACTCCGGGAGGTCTTGGAAGTCCCCCGTCTCTGGCGTTACGTATTCGCGGACCGCGTAACCGAGGTACTCCGGATCAAACAGAATCCACGATGGCCGACGCGCCATCAGCTCCGCTGCTAACGAGGTCTTCCCAGCGCCGAACGCGCCATTTATCCAGATAATCATCTGTCTCCCCCAACGTGTCATTGACGCCGGTTGAAGTCGGGGAGGGTGACCGTTCAGCGGTCCTCCGTGAGCACCATGGCCGATCTGCCGTGTTCGAAACATCATCAGGTGACCGCTGGCTTTGTCAAGGGGTGGGCTCGCCGGGTGGTGAGCCACGCGCGGGACGTGACCATCTGACGGGTAGCCAGGAGGGTTACCCGAACAGACCGGATGCATCACGGATCGGGGACGCCGGGCGATTTGGCGCACTGGGGTGCGGACGGGCGCGAACCGACGGCGGGGGACCCGCATCGGAGTGGGCAACCGGAACCTGGGGCGTGAGCCGCCCCGGCCGCCGGTGCCTGGGATCAGGTGACCTCGCCGGCACCGGGGTTGACCGAGGCCACAGGTCGACTCAGGAGGTCATCACCGGCCCGGCCGCTGACACACCGTCCACCACTTCGGGCCGCCCCGTTGGCGGAGAGCCCGGTGGCGGCCATCAGCCGGCCGGTCGCCTTCCCTGTTGGCCGGCGCCGTTCGACTGGTGACCACCGACCGGTCCGCAGGACACCACCGCTGAGGGGTGGGGGCGCCGTTCTTGCGTGGTCACGGTGGACAGGAGCGATCGTGGCGCGCCGGGTGCGGCGTGGTGTCAGGGTCACCGGCAGCGTCTGGTCAGGGCTGCCGGTCGATGAAGTCGTGCATTCCCGGGACGGTGAACGCGAGGAGTCCCCGTTCGGGGGCGTACACCAATCCCTTCTTGATCAGTTCGTTCCGAGCGACGGAAATGTCGGAGGTCCGGGCTCGTCCCATGGTTCTACTGATCTCCGCGACCGCCGCAGCGGCGTCGCCTCCGATGGCTGCCAGCGCCCGGAGAAGGTCACGCTGGGCGGGGGTGGCCCGCTCCCACCGGGAGCGGTAGAGGCCGTCGTCGACCTCCTGTCGGGCGCCGCGGAGGCCGACTTCGACGTCGCTGCTCTCGATCGGGGTGCGGCGGGCGTTGTCCCAGACGTGCTTGCCGATCGACTGGAGGAAGTACGGGTAGCCGTGAGCGGTCCCGACGGCGGCGGCGAGTCCGCCAGGTTCCCATTCCACGCCCTGCTGCCGGGCGGGCACGATCAAAGCGGCCTCGGACGCGGCCTGGCCCAGCAGCCCGATCGAGCGGTAGTCGTAGAGCCGTTCGGCGTAGCTGGTGGCCTCCGCCAGCTGCGCCGGCAGCGACGGCAGCCCGGCGCCGACGAACGACAGCGGCAGCGGTGTCGCGGCCTGGCCAAGGTGGTGCACCGCGGTGTTCACCGCGGTCAACTCTGCTGTCGTGGCCTCCTGGAGCTCATCGACGAGGATCAGGACCCCGACGCCGACGTCGCGGGCGGTCTCCCCGAGGACCTCGAACAACGCGGCCAGGTCATCGGCGAACCGGCCCGAGTCGGCGACCCCGCGGACCGCGTCGACGTCGATCCCCAGTCCGATGGTCCCGCTCGGGTCAACAGTGACCGTGAACGCCTTAAACACCCCGAGGAGGCGCCGGAGCCGCGGTGCGGGATGGTGGCCCGTCGCCGAGCGCATCGCGCGGACCAGGGCCTGGCTCAGCGCGATCGGCAGCGACGCCGACGCGCTCGCCTCGACCTTGGCGGCGATCCACCCGCGGTCGGTCACCTGGCCGAGGAGCTCGTTCAACAGCACGGTCTTACCGACGCCGCGCAACCCGTTGAGGATCCAGCTGCGGTCGCCCTCACCGAGCTCCTCGGCGCGTCGGCGCACCACGTCGAACGCGTCCAGGAGGGACTCCCGGCCCGCCAGCAGCGGCGGCCGTCGACCGGCACCGGGACGGTACGGATTTGCCACCGGATCCACGATCACAGGCTATCAGCTCGTCTAATCCAAGCCGATATACGGGATTATGGACCCATAGAGACGGTGGCCAGGGGCGGAAGGATCGCCGGACGCCGCTTCATCCCTACTCCAGCCAACGGGCTCCGCCCGCGATCCCAGGAGTCCGCCGCCTCGATGGCCGCACTGGGTCACCGCGGCCTCTACCATCTCGGCCTGGATGCCCCGACCGTGGCGCCGTTGCTGCACGGTCAGGCGGTCCGGGCGATGTCCGGGCGACGAGCCGGCCCCCTCTTTGCCGGGCGGGACCAACCATTGCTGTTCACGGATCTGATCGTGCACCGCGGAGCGGGTGGGGTGGGCCGGTGAGCCCGTCGAGGACGGCGGCGGCCGCCGCGAGCCACGCTTCCCGGGTCCGCCGGTGCAGGGCGAACAGGTCCAGTTCCTGCCCGGTGGCGATGACCGGGTCGTATGGGATCTCGACCACGGCGCGGGTGACCCGGGCGTAGTGCTCGATCAGCTCGCGGCGGACCGGTGGGTGGGTCGCCGGTCGCGCGGCGGACAGCACGGTGACGGCCTGGTCGGCGAGCCGGCCGCGGCCGGTGCTGCGTAGGTGGTCCAGGACCCAGCCGGCGCCCTCGGCGGTGTCGGCCTGGTAGGTGGACACCACGACGAGGGCGTCGGCGGCGTCGACAGCGGCCTGCCAGTTGCTGGCGCGGACGTTGTTGCCGGTGTCGATGACGATGACCCCGTAGAAGCGGGCCAGGACCTCTCGGATCCGGCGGAATTCGACGGCGTCGACCTGCGCCATCCGGGCGGGGTCGCCGTCGGAGGCGAGGACGTCGAACCGGGCTTCGCCCTGGGGGCGGGTGTAGGCGGCGAGGTCCCCGATCCGGGCCTTCACGGTTTGGAAGTGGTCGACGTCGGCGAGGAGGTCCCACACGGTCCGGTTCGAGTCCGGATGCGCGAGGGCGCGTAGGCCGAGGGTGCCGCGGGTCTCGTTGTTGTCCCAGGCCAGCGTCGAGCCGCGGTGGGCGCCGAGGGTCGCGGCGAGCAGCAGGGCGGCGGGGGTCTTCCCGGCTCCCCCCTTGGGGTTGACGACTACCACGGTCCGCGCCCCGACCAGCGGGCGGCGGACCGCGGCGAGCCGGTCCCGGTGCCGCAGCTCGGCGTGGCCGGGACGGACCCGGAGCCGGCCGCCGGTGGCGGCGGCGACCCGGCCGCGCCACCCCCACGAGGCCGGCCGGTCGGCCGGGGACAGCCGCGCCGGGAGCAGGTTGCCGACATCGAGCCCCCGGCCCCGGGCAACGGCCGGGGCTGGGGCCGCCGGCGAGAGCGATCGGGTCTGGTCGGTGGTCACGACCGGGATCGGCCTCGCCGCTGGAGCTACCGGGTGCGGGTCCTCGTCGGCGGACGGCTGCACCGGGTCGGTCACGGGCCTGGCCCTGGTAGTGGGTGGTGCGGTCCGTGTGGTGGGGATCGGGCTGGTGGTGGTGGGGTGGGTGCTCATCCAGTCTGCTCCAGGGTCGGTATCCGCCAGATAGCGGCAGTCGGGCGGGTCGGGGTCAGGAAGTCGGTCCAGGTCACCGGGGTCCCAGTCGACCCGCCGCGGTTGCTCGGGATGGGGTTCACCACCTGCTGGCGGAGCTGCCGGGTCGGGGTGATCCCGGCGGGTGCGCCGGCTCCGCTGACGCGTGCGCTCCGGGTAGGCGGGGCCGTCCGAGGAAACCACGAGATGGCGGGGCCTACCGACCGTCTCGGTGAGGTGCAGGCGGACCGGGTGCCCGTAGAGCCCTGCGGTGGCCGCGGCCGCGGCGAGCAGTGCCCGCTCGGGGTCCCGGGCATCGAGCTCGACGGTCCGCCCGTCGAGGGTGGCGGTCCCGTCTGCGCTGATCCGGCCGCGCAGGACGGGGAACCGGGGCGCGGCCGCGGCCGCTGGCCGCGGGGTTTTCATGGGCTTTCCTGGTCGAGTTCGGTGACCTGCCAGCGCCCACCGGGGGTCCGGGTGAGCCCGACGTACACCGCGACGCTGACCGCGGGCCCGATCCACCCCGGGGCGGTGGGGGTCTGGGTGAGCAGGTACTGGCGGTCCGCTGTGGTCGCGGTGTCGGCGGGGTGGTCATCGGCTGCGGCGGCCACATGGACGACCAGGTGGGCGTGGTGGGTCGACCAGTTGTTCCAGGCCGCGCCCGGTCCCGCGGCCGCGTCGTCCGCGGCGCGTAGGGCGGCGGCGTAACCGCCGCCGAACCAGGGCAGGGCGCGGCGCTGCGCGTCCAGGGGGCTGGTGTCGGTGACGGTGTCGGCGCTGTAGGCGACGGTGAGCGCGGCGGCGGCGACGACACCCGGGTCCGGGCTGGTCAGGGTCGCGGTACCGGGCAGACCTGCGTTCGGGCTCGGCCGGGTCGAGGCTCCCGGAGTCGGGGCTGGTGTAGCTGGTCCGCGGGTGATCGGACGCACGATCCCTAAACCACCCGCACGAGGCTGCACCGGCGCCGCAGCGGTGGGTGCCGCCGGTGACAGTCCCGCCGTGGTCAGCAGTGGTGGTTGGGCGGCGCAGCCCGCAGCTGCGGCGGCGATGAGTGCCGCGATGGCCGCGGCCAGGGCGGGGCGGGGTGCCGGCCGTGGCGGGGTCATCCGAACCTCACCGGGTGCCAGGTCTGGGTGGCCCAGTACCGGCCGGACAGGCTGATGACCTCGACGTGCCCACCGGTCTCCGGGGCGTGCAGCATCTGCCCGGCGCCCAGGTAGATCCCGATGTGGTGCAGTCCGCTGGCGTCGGCGAACCCGATCGCGTCGCCGGGCTGCAGCTGCGCCCGGGGGACGGGGGTGCCTGCGGCGACCTGCGCGGCCGCGGTCCGCGGGAGCGTGATCCGCCGGCCCGACGCCTGGTAGACGGCGAAGCGGACCAGCCCGGAGCAGTCGAACCCGACGGTGTGGGCGCCGGACCCGATGCCGACGCTCGGCCCGGTCAGGCTCCCCCCGCCCCAGGAGTAGGGCACCCCGAGTTGGGTCCGGGCGTAGCCGATGGCGGCCATCCCGAGGCTGCCGCCGACCCCGGGGGTCGGCGGCGGGGCCGCCGGGGGGTCGGCGGTGAAAGTCGCGGCGAGTGCGGTGATCCGGGTCAGGTACCCCTGGGTCTCCGCCGGGTAGCGGGACACGTCCCCGCCGATGGCCAGCACCATCCCCTCCCCCGCGTTGTAGGAGGCCAGCGCGAGATCCCGAACGGAGCCGACCACCCGACCGGCGCGCAGCGCAGCGGCCATGTCCGCGGCCAGCGAGCAGTCGAACGCTGCCTGGGCGGGGATGGCGTCGGCCGGGTCGAAGGGGTCCCGGACCCCGTCACCATCACCATCGCGGCCCCAGCCCGCCCAGGTGCCGGGCAGGAACTGGGCGATGCCCTGCGCCCCGGCCGGAGATACCGCACGGGGGTCGAACCCGGACTCCTGATCCAGCTGCGCGGCGATCCACGCCGGCGGGAACGTCGCACACACCGAACCGGCGGTGTTGACCAGCTCGGCGTAGGCGGCCGGGACCGACCCGACCCGGACCACTCCCCCGCCGCTGGCCGGGTCGCCGGTGTCGGCTGCCCCGCCGGTGTCCAGTGAGCCGCCGACCATCGCCAGGCTCAGCACCCCGACGACGACCGCGCCGCCGACCCCGGCCAGCACCCCGCTACCGAGCACCGTCGCCGACCCCACACTCGCTCATTCACTTCAGTGAATCACAGCCGCGATCAGCTGGCTCCTAGGCTCACTGTGGTGAAGTCGTTCGTTGCATGGGTCGCGGTCCGGCACGGCGCGGATCACGTGCAGGCGGTGGTGTCCTGGGGGGTCACGCCGGGCAGGTGTGGCACGGCAGGTTCGACCGCCGGTTGGCCCAGCACGCGCGCGGCGGGCTGGCGCGTCCCCGGCTGGTTGGTGGCGCGGTGCTGGGCGGAGCGGGCCAGCTGGTCCGACGGCGCGGTGGCCGCGGTCGCGATCCGAGCCAGGGTGGCTGGAGCCAGGGTGGGAGGACCCGGGCACCGGGCAGGCCCGGCACGCGGTGGCCGACGGCGCCGAGGTGGTCTTCGTCAGCGGCGGGGATGGGACGGTGCGGGCGTGCGCCGAGGGGATGGTCGGATCGGCGGCCGCGCTGGCGGTGCTGCCCGCCGGCACGTCGAACCTGCTGGCCACCAACCTCGGCCTGCCCTCCGACCCGGGCGCCGGGGTCCGCCTGGCCACCGGGCGGGGGCGTCGGCGGATCGACGTCGGCGCGCTGGACGGACACGTGTTCACGGTGACCGCCGGGATGGGCTTCGACGCCGCCATGGTCCAGGACGCCCCCCGCCGGCTGAAGTCGTGGGTGGGCCCGCTCGCCTACGTGGTGTCGGGCCTGCGGCACGTCCGCGACCGGTCGATGTCGGTCGGGATCGTCCTGGACGACGGGCTGCTGGACATCGCCGTGCTCATCCCGCACAGCCCGGTGCAGTGGCTGCGGACCGGCTGAGCGGTGTGCGCCGCCGGGAGCGGATCCCGTCGATGGAGGTGCACCGCGCGGCCCACGCCGTTGTCACCAGCGACCGGGAGCAGCCGCGCGAGGTCGACGGCGACGACGTCGAACCGGGTCGGGTCCTCGACGTCCGGGTACGGGCCGACGCGCTGTGGGTCTGCGTCCACCAGCCCGACCGGGCCGAGCACCTGGCCGACCAGGCCGACCAGGCCGACCAGGCCGACGGGGCCGACGGGGCCGACGGGGCCGACGGCTGATCCTGACCGGCCGCACGGCCGGGACCGACAGGGAGAAACGACAGCCGGAGAGCACCGGGAACCAACGACGGTGCGGCGGCATCCGAAGTGACGGATTCGGTGACCGCAGGACACCGAACCGGTCGCGGCCCTCGTGGCAGCGACTCCCCGAAGGAGACGTCGTGTCCATCCGTTCCCTCTCCCCCGCCCGTTCACTCGCGGTGGTCCTGGCCGCTTCGGCGCTCGCGGTCACGGCGGCCCTGCCGGCGCAGGCGGCCACCGCGGGCGCGCAGCCGCAGGCATCGGTCAGCCAGGCCGGCCGGGTCCCGGCGCCGTTCCACGCCGCGGTGGTGCGGGCGGCCGCCGACGGTCCGTCCCGGACGACCGGTGCTGCCGCCCACGGGCTCCGCGCGGACGGCGTCCGGCCGATCGGGTCCGGGGTCTCCACCGACCTGCCGACCCGCATCGAACTGGGCTCGCCGCTGCTGACGACGAACTACACCATCGACGTCCCGACCGGGAACCTGGGGAACCCGGCGATCGAGATCGCCCTGGCCGACGCGCACGGCAACCTGGTCTTCGAGACCTACGTCAACGGCCAGGCCCACCAGAGCTCCTACTCCGGCACCGTCAGCGTCCCCCTGCAGGCGGTCACCACACTCGGCGCAGCGCAGTGGCTCGTCGCCTACGGCCCCTCGGACGGGGACCTCGGCACCGTCCGGATCGCCCGGCTGGGCACCACGGTCAAGTTCCGCTCGCTGCTGGGTGAGAGTGTCACCCGCTCCGGGGCCGACGTCCACGTCTTCGGGTCGGCCAAGGCCTTCAGCCCGGAGAGCTACACCTTCCTGCCGCGCACCGGTGACACGGTGGCACTGCAGCGCTGGTCCTCCACCGGGTGGATCACCGTGCGGAACCTGCGCACCGACTCCCGCGGCCACGTCGACACCACCGTCCGGATCCCGTGGCGCGTCGGCCTCCGGCTGACGGACAACGACGACGCGGACACCTTCGGCGCCAGCACCGCCGGCTCGGTGGTCTGAGCGGAAGCCGTTCCGGCCGGTAGCCGGCCCGCGGACACCGTTCAGACGCCCAGCACGACGTCCGGACGGTGCCCGCGGCGGGACGCCGCGCCGGCCCCGCGGCGGCGCCCCCCACGGGGCACGGCGGACCGCCAGGGACAAAGTCGATCACGGTCGCCGCGGTGAACTCCTTGCAGTTGTCGCTGCGGATCACCGCCGGCGGCCCGTGCTCAGCGAACAACCGTTCCAGGGTCGCGATGACCCCGCGGGCCCGATGGACCGGGCGACCTTGAACCCGACCCGGGTGAACTCATGGACGACGTTGAGCAGCCGCAACGGACCACCGTCAGCGGTCCGCAGGGCGACGAAGTCATAGGGCCGGGTGTGACCGGGCCCGATCGCCGGCCGTTCCCAACCCGCTGGGCCACCCCGCTGAGCGGGTGGCCCGCGGGGTGGGTGGCCCGCGGGGTGGACTGTCAGGTAGGGCTGGCGCCACAGCCGTTCGACGCGCTTGACGTTGACCGCCCAGCTGGCTCTCAGCGGTCCGCCGACGCTGTCAGGTCAGGGCGGTCATGACGACGAGCGCGACGAGGCTGCCGAGCGCGACGCCTGCGAGTGCCTCGGGGACGGTGTGGCGGTGCAGCGCGACCCGTGACCAGGCGAGGACGGCGATGAGCAGGTAGCCGAGCAGCAGCACCGGCCCGTACAGGACGACGAGCATCATGACCAGCGCCGAGGCGGCGCTGGTGTGACTGGACACCCGCCAGACCAGGTTGACCGTGCCGGCGACGGCGGCGCCGACGACGACGGTGACGGTCGCGGCGACGAGCTGGCGTGGTGCGGGCAGGACCGCGAGCACGAACACGCCGAGTGCCGCGGTGGCGAGGGCGACGGCGATGTAGGTGACCCGGGCCCGCCGGGCCGCGGGCCCGGTGCGGGCGCGGTCCCGGCGTAGCCGCCGGGTCAGCCCGAACGGCAGGACGGCGGCGAAGAAGACCCCCAGCAGGCCCCAGCCCAGCCCGGCGGGAACGGTGGAGCTGCTGGCGGCACCGATGACCAGGAACGTGGCCAGGCCGAGCGGGAGACCGAGGACCTTGGACGCGAGCTCGGCGACGGGGGTCGCCGGGCCGCTCAGCGTCGCGGTGTCCGCGGACCCGGCAGCGGGTCCGCCGCCGGTGGTGGTCATCGGGTGGTCCTCGTGTCCAAGTGGGGCTCGGTGCGGGTGTCGACGGGCCCGGTTCCCGTTGCGGCCACCGGGTCCCTCGCCGGGCCGGGCAGATGGTCGGTGAACCGGGTGACCCGCCGGGAGTGTCGGCGGCACCAGGCGACCCGGCGCAGGTGCCGGGCGACCTCGTCCTCCCCGGAGCGGGTGTCGGCCAGCGGGGCGGCCCGCCCGTACGTCGGCGGGGTGCCGGCCAGGTACCGGTTCCGGGCGGCGGTGAGCCAGCAGGCGTCGACCACCGCGGCGCGGCGTGGGCCGCGCAGCCCGCGTGCCGCCTCGAGCGCGGCCCGATCGACGGCGGGGGTCACGTAGTTGCGCAGGCCGGCCGCGGCGTCGAGCAGCTCCACCACGATGCGGTAACGCCGGATCGCCAGGCTTGCCCCGTCGAGCAGGTCCTCGGTCCGGGTGGGGATCTCGGCCAGGACCAGCCGGGGGTTCACCACCGACAGCTCCAGCCACAACGACCGGAGCAGCTGGACATCCCAGCGGTAGAGCAGGGGCTCCCACCCCCGCCGGGTGGCCGCGGCGGCAGGCGGCAGCAGCAGACCGACGCCGACGGCGAGGGTGCCGACGGTGAGCAGCGGGTCGTCGAGAGCGGTCGTGACGGCGGCCACCGACCCGCCGGGGCTCAGCGCGGCGGCACCCAGAGCGGTGAGCTTGTTGGCCGAGTACAGCAGTCCGATGACGGCGCCGGCGGCGACGAGGGCGAACCCGGCGCGGATGGCGGTGCGGCGCGACCGGCGGGCGTAGCCGGCGATCCGGATCAGCTCGACCAGGGCGACGCCGAGGAAGGCGACCTGCACGGCCCAGTACCCCCGGATGGCCGGCAGGTCGGCGTACCGGTCGGTGAACTCCGGTGCCTCCACCGGCAGCGGGGCGACGGCGAACAGCGCGGCCGCGGCCGCGGTGACCGCGACGGCGGTGACCACCAGGGCCAGCGGGAACCGCGGCCGGCCGGGGACGTGGACGGCGCGCAGCACCCCGAGCAGGACCGTGGCCCCGATGATCACGACCGTGTGTTCGATCAGGTCGGCGATGTTGGGGACCCCGAGCGCGTCGTCGAGCGCGGCGTAGACGGGGTCGACGTTGACGGTCAGCCCGACGGCGAAGCAGGTCAGCGCCAGGCAGCTCCCGGTCGAGCCGCCGTGGCGACCCGGCAACGGGAGACGCAGCAGCGCCGCGCAGCTGAATAGGACCGGCGGGACCAGGGACAGGGCCAGGTGGCCGCTCACCCGAACTGGTCCTCGACGCGGTCCGCCGGGGTGGGGGTGTGGGGTCTGGTCCGGCGGATCTGGTGGCGCCAGAGGGTGGCCATGGCCTCGGCCTCGGCCTCCTCGGGGTCGCTGTACTCGGTCCGCCCGCGCCCGGCGGTGATCAGCTCACGGGTCTGCGGGGACAGGTGCGGGGTGAGGCTGGCGACCAGCTCGGCGGGGAGCGCGCGGGGCAGGTGCCGGCGCAGCAGGTGCGCGAACTCGTGGAAGACGGAGTGTTCGGCCTGGAAGGGGCCGACGAGCGTGGAGTACCAGATGTGATCGGCCCGGCTGGTGGGCAGCCACAGCCCGCAGGGGGCGTCCCACTGGGCGTCGACGTCAGCGGGCAGCGGGCTCAGATGGATCGGGCGGCCCCGGCGGGCGGCCAGCGCGCGGCGGAAGTCCTCGAGGCTGAACGGGTCGGGCACCGGGACGTCCGCCACCAGCGGCCCGTAGTGGTCCCGCAGCTGCCTCAGCCTCACCGCCGTGAACCTCGACCTCCCGACCGGGGTGATCCCGCGGCCGTTGACGAGGCTAGGCGGGGGCGGCTACCGCCCCGGACCACACGATGATGATCACTGCGGTGAATCGTCCGACCGGCGCCGCCGGCGCCGGGGGCGCGGCTGGTCCGCCGCGTCCGGTGGGTCCTGGACCGGTGGGAGGTTCTCCAGCTCGCGGACCTGGTCCAACATGACGCTCAACGCTCGCAGCATCCCCGGGGAGACACCGTCGGAGCGCCGTTGGATGTCCAGGACCGGGGAGTCCGCCAGCGAGTGCAGCAGCCCGAGCTCGGCTTGGACCCGTTCGGCGACGGCGTCGTCGAAGAAGTACGCCGGGGAGACCCCGAACGCCTCGGCCAGGACCTCCAGGTGCCGTTTGGTGGGGTTGTCCCGCTGCCCGGTCCGCAGGTAGTAGAGGTAGGTCGCCGAGATGGTGGGCCCGCCGCGTTCGGCGATGAGCCGGGCGACCTCTTCGTTGCTGCGCTCCCGGCTGCCGGCGGGGTGGACGTGGGCGAACAGGTAGTTCAGCTTGTCCGCGAACACCGGCATCGACGGGCCGGCCGCCTTCGGGGGCTGGTCGGTCGGTGACAGCTGCCCAGGGTCCGCATTACTGCCCGGAGCAGCCGGGGGGTCCGCAGGCGGCCCGGACGGTGGCGGTGACGCCTCGTCCTGGCCGGTCATGCGCTCCCCGTGTTGACCGTGCGTCCGCGGTCGGGTCCCGACAGCGGTGTCAGGCGGTCGTGGCCGCCTGCCCGGAGGGTATCGGGCCGGTGATCACCAGGGACGGACCGGCGTGGACGGCGACACCCGCGGATATTCACCCGTGTGACAGAGAGCGACCCTCTGTGCCTACAGTGGCCCGCAGTCACTCACTAGTGTGAATCCAAGTCGGGGAGGCACGGATGAGCGGACGGACAGCGCTGCCGCGCCGCCGACGCGCAGGCCGACGACGGACCAGCGGCCAGTTCGCGCCGCCCGAATCCGGCACGGATGCCGACACCGGCGCTGCGCGGCCCCTGGGGATGTGGGCCGACCCGACCCCGGGTCGGGTGAGCCCGGGACCAGCGAGCGACCGGGTGCCCGTGTGGACCGACCCGGTCCGCGCGGACCTCGGCGGGCCGGACACCGACTGGACCCGGGCCCGGTGGTGGTGGCTCGGGGTCCACGGCGGGGCCGGGGTGTCGACCCTGGCCGCGATGGTCCCCGGCGGGGCGGACGCCCACCGGCGCTGGCCGGACCCCGCCAAGGGCGGACCGCACCCGGTGCTGCTGGTCGCCCGGGCCCACGCCCAGGGACTGCGCCGAGCCCGCGCGGCGTGCCGGCAGTGGGCCGCCCGCGACGTCCCCGACGACCTGCACCTGGCCGGGGTCGTCCTGGTCGCCGCGGCACCCGGCCGGCTGCCCGCCCACCTCGGCGACCAGGTGCGTCTGCTCACCGGGATCACCCCGGCCCAGTGGTGGCTGCCCTGGCAGCCGGAACTGCTCGACCTGCCCGACCCGGCCGGGGTGGCCGTGCCCCCGGCCGTGCACCCGCTGATCCGCGACCTCACCGACCTGCGAGGAGACCCGCTGCCATGACCGTCCTGTCGTCCCTGTCGTCGCTGGCCGTGCTCGGCGCCGACTTCCTCAACCCCCACCCGCAGCAGCCGCCGGGCACCGCGGGGCTGGTCACGCTCATGGGCTGGGTCGCCTGGGCCTTCACCGGGGTGTGCGTCATCGCCCTGATCGTCGCCGCCGGCGCGCTGGCGCTGGCCCACCGGACCGGGCGCAGCGGGGAACACGCCACCGGGATGGTCGTCGTGCTCGTCGCCGCCATCATCGGCAGCTCCGCCGGGCCCTTGCTGAACGCTCTGACCAAATAGACCCATGGCTGATGGCACCAACACCCGCAACCCCTGGACCCGTCCCGGCGTGCTCATCGCGGCCGCGTTCCTCGTGGTCGCGGTCGTGCTCGGGATCCTGGTGATCACCCGCACCGGGCCGACCACGCCCGCGGCGACACCGACCGTCGCGACCACCACCGCAGCCACCACGGCGGCCGCCGAGGTCCCGACGCCGACCGGGTCGGCCACCGCCAGCACCGCCACCAGCCCGGTGGCGGGGGGCGGGGACCAGCAGCTGCCGCGGACCGCGCCCCCGGTCAGTTGGGTCACCGTGAAGACGCTCGCCCTGCCGGTCAGCGCTACCGCGGGCCCGCAGGTGGACACCGACGCGGTGATGTCCGGCTACGCCCACACCCCGATCGGAGCACTGATCGCGACGGCTGACACCAGTGCCCGGTACTCCATCGTCGACAACTGGCGGCGGGCCACATTGGCTTCCGTCGCGGACACTCCTGGCCGGGCCGCGTTCCTGCAGCAGCGGGCGGCCTACGGGCAGGTGACACCGACCCCGGGTCAGCTGACCCAGATCGCCGGGTTCAACGTCGTCTCCTACACCCCGGGCCGCGCCGTCGTTCAGCTCGCCCGCGCCGCCGGCGACGGGAGCCTGACCGTCACCACCGACACCGTCGTGTGGCGTGACGGCGACTGGAAGCTGCTGCTCCCGGACAGCGGCACCACCCCGCCCGCCGCGGACCTGCCGTCCCTGCAGGGATTCATCCCCTGGTCGAGCACATGACCGCCGCGTCGCTGTCCGCGATCCGTGCACTGCCCGCCGCCCCTGGTGTCTGCGACATCCCGGGTATCGGCCAGGTGTGTCCGAGCAACATCGTCAAAGCCGGCTGGGCAGGGGTCATCAACTCCTTCCAGCAGGCCGTCGGCCAGACCATCCGGCTGCTGTTCACCTTCTGGGACAAGGTCCCCGCCCCCTCGCTGTCCGCGACCACCGGCCCGGTCGGGGAACTGCAACGCTCCCTGTCCTGGTACGTCGGGCTGTTCGCCGTCGCCTCCGTCCTGATCGGCGCCGCCCGGATCGCCTGGAGCCGCCGCGCGCGCACCGGGATCGACCTACTGGGCTCCGTCGTCCGCCTGCTCGTCGTGTCCGCGGTCGGGGTCCCCACGGTCGCCGCGCTCGTGGCCGCCGGCGACAGCTTCGCGACCTGGCTGCTGCAACGCTCCGCCGGCGGGGACTTCGGGGCCCGGATGACCGCCCTCGGCCAGACCGTCGCGTTGACCACCGCCCTGGGCGGCGGGGCAGCCAGCGCGCTGACCCTGCTGATCGCGCTCCTGGCGATCCTCGGCGCACTCGCCCAGGCGGTCGTGCTGGTCCTGCGGGGAGCGATCCTGGTCATCCTCACCGCGACCCTGCCGCTGGCGGCGTCGGCGACCAACACCGACCTCGGCCGGCAATGGTGGTCCAAGTCCTGCGCGTGGCTGATCGCGTTCATCGTCTTCAAACCCGCCGCCGCGCTGGTCTACGCCGGCGCGTTCTACCTGATCGGCGCGGGCACCGACGCGCAGTCGGTGATCGCCGGGCTGATGACCCTGGCCCTGGCCGCGTTCACCCTGCCGGCGCTGATGAAACTGCTCGTCCCCGCGGTCGCCTCGGCCAGCTCCTCGGTCTCGGCCGCAGAGGTGCTCGCGGTCGGCGGCGCGATGGCCACCGGCGCCGTCGCCGTCGGGCAGCTCGGCGGAAAGGCCACCACCGGCAGCAGCGGCGGCGGCACCGGGGGTGGCGCGGCCCGTGACGTCACCCAGACCGGCGGGGGACCCGCCGGGTCCGGCGGCGCCGCCGCCGGCCCGGCTGGAGGCGGCGGGTCCCCGGGCGGCTCCAGCTCGCCCGCGGGCTCCGCCGGAACATCGGCGGGCGCCGGGGCCTCATCCGGCGCCGGGGCTGGTGCTGAGGGTGCCGCTGCGGGGGGCAGTGCGACGGCCGCCGGCGCGGCGGCCGGGCCGGCGGGCGCGGCGGTGGGCGCGGCGGTGGCCGCCGGCGCCCGGGTCGTCCACGCCGGAGCACAGGGCGCGGCCCTGCTGGGCAACGCCGCCGCCGGTCAGGACGCGGGCGGCGCAGCGAACCGACCAGACGAACGAGCAGAGCAGGGAGACCAGCGATGACCCAGACCCGTCAGGAACCCACCTACGGGCATTGGCGCACCCCGTCCTCCGGGGGGCTGGGCAGCCTCGGGCTGGTCGGCACCGTGCTGTTGCTGGTCGGTCTGGTCGTGGTGATCGTGCTGCTCTCGGTGGACCGGGTCGCCGCCCTGGTCGCCGGCGCCGTCCTGGTCGCCGTGCTGGTGCCCCTGTCGCTGCGGGTCGACGGCCGCTCCGCGCTGCAGCGGCTGACCGCGCGGACGGCGTGGTGGGCCGGGCGGTCCCGCCGCGCCCACCTCTACCGCTCCGGGATCGCCTCCCCCGTGGCCGGTGGGCACCACCGCCTGCCCGGGCTGGCCGCCCAGACCCGGGTGTACGCGTGCGTCGACGCCTACGAACAGCCGTTCGCGATGGTGTTCGTCCCCTCCTCCCAGCACTGCTCGGTGACCCTGCGCGCCGGCGCAGACGGCGCCGCGCTGGTAGACGCCGACCAGGTCGACACCTGGGTCGCCGGGTGGGGGCAGTTCCTGGCCGCCCTCGGCCACGAACCCGGACTGGAGGCCTGCGCGGTCACCGTCGAGACCGCCCCGGACCCCGGGGTCCGCCTCGAGCAGGCCGTCGCCGGGAACCGCTCCCCCACCGCTCCCGCCCTGTCCCGGCAGGTGATGGACCAGATCGTGGCGACCTACCCGGCCGGGTCCGCGGTCATCTCCACCCGCATCCAGCTGACCTGGCGGATGACCACCCCCACCGGGCGGCGGACCCCGGCGGACATGGCCGTCGAGCTCGGCGCGCGGCTGCCCGGGCTGACCGGGATGCTCGCCACCACCGGCGCGGGTGCGGTGTCCGCGATGACCGCCGAAGAACTCGCCGAGACCGTCCGCGTCGCCTACGACCCGGCCGCGTTCGCCGACATCGAACGGGCCCGCGCCGAACACGGCCACGCCGGCATCGACTGGGCCGACGCCGGCCCCGTCGCCGCCCAGGAACAGTGGGAGACCTACCACCACGACTCCGGCACCACCACCACCTGGACGATGGCCGAGGCCCCCCGCGGCACCGTCACGAGCCGGGTCCTACTCGCCCTGCTCCGCCCGCACCGCGACGTCGACCGCAAACGGGTCACCCTGATCTACCGCCCCCACGACGCCGGGTCCGCCGCCCGGATCGTGGAACGCGACGTCCGCAACGCCCGGTTCAAGGCCGCCCAGCGCGCCGCCGGCCCCCTGGCCCGCGACGACCTCGCCTACCGCGCCGCCATGCAGACCGCCGCCGAAGAGGCCCGCGGCGCCGGGCTGTCCCGGGTCTCGATGCTGGTCTCCGCGACCGTCACCGACCCCGCCCGGGCCCACCAGGCCCGCACCGTCGTCGAGGCCAGCCTCGCCGCGTCCAGCCGGCTGCGGCTGCGCCGCGCCTACGGCTTCCAGGCCTCCGCGTTCGCCGCGACCCTGCCCGTCGGGGTCGTCCTGCCCCTGCACGTCCGGATCCCCGCGACCCTGCGGGAGGCCGCCGCATGACCACCACCCCCACCCGCGAGGCGGACACCGCCCCCGATGAGAACGAGGCGGCGGCGGCGCCGGCGGCGCCGCTGCCCACCTTCCGCAGCCCACCGGCCCGGCGCTGGCCGGTCGGGCGGCGCCGCCGCCCCACCACCGCGGCCAACCCCCCGGCGGAGCTGACCCCGCCGGGACCGGTGGTCCCCCGCTGGGCCGGGACCCTGCCCGTCCCGGTCACCCGCCGGCTCCCGGAACCCCGCGCGCCCCGGGAAAGCGGGGTCCGCACCCGCGGCTGGCGCGGCCCGGGCGGGGGCACCGTCGCCTACGTCGAATCCCCCCAGGAGTGGCGGGCCACCACCGCCCAGCTGTGCGGGCTGTGGCCCTACGCCGCCGGGTCCGGCTCCCCCGTCGTCGGGGTCCCCATGGGAAGGCACCTGGACACCGGGGCCACCGTGTGCGCGGACCCCATCAGCTGGTTCCGCACCGCCCGGCTGATCAGCGTCCCCAGCATGTTCCTGCTCGGCAACCCCGCACTGGGCAAGTCGATGTCCATCCGCCGGATGTGCATCGGCCTGGCCGGACAGGGCGTCACCCCCCTGATCCTCGGGGACCTCCGCCCCGACTACTCGGACCTCGTCGACGCCCTCGGCGGGCAGGTCATCGCGGTCGGCCGCGGCCACGGCGGACTCAACCCCCTGGACCCCGGCGGGCTGTCCCAGGTCCTGCCCCGCCTACCCGCCCCGCAGCGCAGGTTGCTCGCCGCAGAGCGCCACGGCCGGCAGGTCACCGTCATCGAGGGCCTCGTCGAACTCGTCCGCGGCGCCCGCCTCGCCGACCACGAGAGCGCCGCTCTCGCCGCCGGGATCGACACCCTCAACGAGCAGGACCGCGTTCCGGTGCTCCGCGACCTCGTCGACGTCATCGCCGCAGGCCCGGACCGGGTCCGCGCCGTCGTCCTGGACCACGGGGACAACGCCGTCTACCGGACCCTGACCGACCGGCTGCTCCGATCCCTGCTGGCACTGATCTCCGGGCCGTTCGGCGAGGTGTTCGCCGGGCACACGTCCACCCCGCTTGATCTCGACGCACCCGCGGTGTGCCTGGACACCAGCTCCATCCCGGACACCGACACCAAGCTGCGCGGTGCCGCGCTGCTGACCTGCTGGGCCGCCGGGTTCGCCGCGATGGCCGGCGCTCAGGCCCTCACCGACGCCGGGCTTGCCCCGCAACGGCTCTACTTCGCCGTGCTGGACGAGCTGTGGCAGGCGCTGCGCGCCGGGGACGGGATGGTCGACCGGGTCGACGCGATCACCCGTCTCAACCGCAAGTTCGGCCTCGGGTACGCGATGGTCACCCACACCGCCAAGGACCTGCAGTCCCTGCCCAACCCCGCCGACCGCGACAAGGCCTTGGGCTTCATCGCCCGCGCCGGCTACGTCGCCCTGGCCGGGCTCCCCCGCAGCGAACTGGACCTCATCGGCACCACCATCGACCTGTCCGAGGCCGAACGGTCCCTGGTGTCCAAATGGTCGATCCCCGCCATGCTCGACCCCGTCTCCGGCCGGGAGGCCCCACCCCCGGGCCGCGGGAAGTTCCTGCTCAAGATCGCCGGTAAACCCGGCATCCCCGTCGAGGTCGAGCTCACCCCCGCCGAACTCGCCCTGCGCGACACCAACGCCAAATGGCAGTGAGCACCGCCCGCCGCGGACCAGGCGGATCCGGACTCGCCGGCCCGCTGGGACTGCTCGCCGGGATCGCCGCGCTCGGCGCGGTGTGGGCCGGCGCCGCCGCCGGCGCGGTGATCACCGGCCAGGCCGGGCCCGGCAACCCGCTGGCCTACCTGGTGCTGCTCGCCCGCGGCCGGGCCCACTGGCCCGGCCCGTGGGCCACCGGCATCACCGCCGGCCTCGGGGTGCTGCTGCTCACCGCCGCGGCCCTGGTCGCGGTCCGCCTGGCCGCCGGGTCCGGGACGTCGCCGGTCCGTGCCGCCGCCCGGCACATGGCCCGCCCCCGCGACCTCACCGGCCTGGTCGGGAAGTCCGCCCTGGTCCGGGCCCGGCAGTTCCGGCCCTCCCTCGCCGAGCAGAGGACCCCCGCGCCCGCCGAGGTCGGGGTGCGTCTGGGCCGGCTCATGCCGACCCGGACCCCCGTCACCGCCGCGTTCGAGGACGTCCTGCTCGCCGTCATGGCCCCCCGGTCGGGCAAAACCACCAGCCTCGCCGTCCCCGCCATCCTCGACAGCCCCGGACCCGTCGTCGTCACCAGCAACAAGGCCGACGTCGTCCACCTCACCGCCGCCCTACGCGCCCGGACCGGGCCGGTGTGGGCCTTCGACGCCCAGGCCATCACCGGCACCGACCAGCAGATGTGGTGGAACCCCCTCGCCGCGGTCCGGTCCATCCGGGAAGCCCGGCTGCTCGCCGCGCACTTCATGCAGGAGGTCTCCCCCGGCGGGTCCAACGACGACTTCTGGGACCGCGCCGGCCTACGTGTCCTGTCCTCCCTGCTGCTCGCCGCCGGGGTCAGCGACGGGACCCTGCGCGACGTGTGGCGCTGGGTGAACACCCCCACCGACCCCGACCCCGCCCGCCGGCTGCGCGCCGCCGGGCTGGCCGCCTCCGCCGCCGGCCTCGAGGGCACCCGCGCCGGCGCGGTGGAGACCCGCGAAGGGCTCTACGAGACCGTCCGGGCCGCCTGCGCGTGTCTGGAGGACGACCGGATCCTCGCCTGGGTCACCCCGCCACCCGCCGAACCAGCACCAGCTACGGAAGCCACCGGCGCGGCCGGCGAAGCCGAACCCGCCGACGGACACGATCCCGGCAGCGACGACGACCTGGACAGCGAACCGGACAGCGGACTCGGACCCGAGAGCGGTGAGCACCCGGACACAGCCGGGCAGGCAGACGGCAGCGAGGAGCCGGGCAGCAGTGAGGAGCCGGACAGCGCTGGTGGAAGCGGGTCACCCGCCCGGATCGCGCAGTTCGTGCCCGCCGAGTTCGTGACCTCCACCGGCACCGTGTACCTGCTCTCCCACAGCGACGCCGGCGCCGCCCAGCCGCTGGTCGCCGCCTTGGCCGACGAACTGCTCCGCGCCGGGATCCACACCGCCCAACGCCGGCCCAACCAGCGCCTGGATCCGCCAATGCTGTGCGTGCTCGACGAGGCCGCGAACGTGTGCAAGATCCGCAACCTGCCCGAGCTGTACTCCCACCTCGGGTCCCGCTCCATCGTCCCCATCACCATCCTGCAGTCCTACAAGCAGGCCGAACTCGTCTGGGGCGCCACCGGCGCGGAAGTCCTCTGGTCCGCCGCCACCGTCAAACTCATCGGCGCCGGCCTCGACGACCCCCGCCTGGCCGAAGACCTGTCCCGGATGATCGGCGACCACGACATCACCACCCACACCGTCAACCACGGCGGCGGGCGCAACGGCCGCACCCGCAGCGTCAGCGTCACCCGCGACCGGATCCTGTCCCCCGCCGACGTCCGCAACATCCCCAAAGGCTGGGCCGTCCTACTCGCCACCGGCTGCCCCGCCGGACTGCTCCAGCTCGACCCCTGGTACTCCGGGCCCCGCGCCACCGAGATCACCGCCGCCGAAAACGCCGCGCACGCCCGCCTCACCGACCAACCGGACCCGTCCACCGACCCGGCCGCCGGCGCCGATCCCCGGGCGGCCGGCGTGCCCGCCGGAACCGCCCGCCGGTGAGGAAAGACCCCGGGCCGGCACCGGATCCAGAGCAGCTGTTAGCCGAGGCCGCGGACGACCGGGCCCGCGTCAACGGGCTGGTCATCCGCGTCGACGAACTCACCGTCGCCGTCGAGAAGCTTGTCGCGGATGCGGCGTTTCCCGGGCTCGGGTTGACCGCTGAGCCGACCCCGCAGCCCGCGCCGGCGCACCCCAGCCTGGGCGACTTCGTCGGGGACTACCTGCTGCCGATGTTCACCCGCCCTACCCTCGGCGGCCGCTGGCTGTGGTGCCCCCACTGGTGGGAACACAGCGAAGCCGTCTCCCGGCTGACCGCCCTCTGGCACGCCTGGGAAGCGCTCCGCGACCAGCCCGGCACCGCCTTCAGCAGCTGGTACCGCGAACACCTGGACCACCAACTGCCCATCCTCATGGGACCCGACGGCCCCTTCCGGGACTGCGCCAACGGCCACTACACACCCGAACCGACGCCAGCCCCCGCCACGCCGCCCGTTGATAGCTCGGTCTGGGAAACCGCCGGCCCATGTGGAGAGTCACCTGGGATCGCTTTGTCCGAGAGGCCAGAAGGGACGAAGGAGACAGGCCCCTGAGACGTAACCGCGACCCGCACCCGGCGTGGCGGTGATGCCGCGCCAGATGTCGGCCATGGGACCGGACCGACCGGCGGTCTGGTTGAGTCACAACGGTGACCACCGACTTCGACGCCCACCTGGCCGCCTGGCGGGACTGGGCGGACGCCCCATGGGGCCAGATCAGGTTCGCCGTGGTCGCGTCCGCATTGCGCCGGGTCACCCTCGGGGCGGGTCCGCTGCAGATCGTGGACGTCGGCGGCGGCGACGGCCGCGACGTCCTCCCCTTGGCGGAGGCCGGGCACCGGGTCACGGTGCTGGACCCGGCGCCGGGCATGCTGGCCGAGGGTCGTTCGCGAGCGCGCGCAGCCGGGGTGGACGTCGACTTCGTCCGCGGATCGCTGGACGGTCCCCTTCCGGACGACTCGTTCGACCTCGTGCTCTGCCACCTCGTCCTGCAGTACCGCCCCGATCCGGAGGCTGACCTCACCCGGCTCATGTCGCTATGCCGCCCAGGCGGCCTACTGTCCGTCATCGCACCAAACCCCGACGGCGCGGTCTTCCCGGCGCTCGTACGGGGCGGCGTCCCCGCCGCCCGGGCCAAGCTTGACGCCAGAACCGGGTCGACCGTCACCTTCGACGCCGAGGTCGCGCTGCTCCGGTCCGAACGGGTCGAGGACCACCTCACAGCCAGCGGCGGTTCGGTGATCGGCCGCTTCGGAATCCGCATCGCCAACGACCTGCTGACCGACGACACCGCTAAACACGACCCGACCCGCTACGCCGACCTGGAAGCGTTCGAGATCGAGCTGTCGACGCGGGAACCATTCTGGCGGATCGGCCAGTTCTGGCAGCTGATCGTACGGTCCCCCGGAGGCTGAGTCCGAAGTTCCCCGACCACCTACTGGCCGTCGTCAACGCGGCGAGGTAATACAGGCCGACGCTTTCTGGACTTCGACTCTGTCAATTATTCGTTAATCTGCTTGCCCATCGCTTCCCGCGCGGTTACCTCCTTTGACCTAAGGTGATCCTTGAAGGTGTCCCAGGACGGACCACGAGAGTTATTTCACGGGGGCTCCGGAGGAATTCGAGTCCGAGTACTGCGGTGATCGTGGTGGCGAATGTGTGCAGTGGTCTGCGGTAGTAGGTGTCCAGGATGCGCCAGGTCTTGAGGTGGGCGATGGCTTGCTCGATGTTGTAGCGGATCCGGTTGACGGCGGTGTTGAACTCGATCTCCCAGTTCAGGAGACCTCGAAAGGGTGTTTCCTGATCGGGATGATCGCGTCAGCGCCGAGGTATCCCTTGTCACCGATCCAGGGGTCGGGGGTGATCGGCGTCGAGGACCCCGGAGATCGGCAGTGACGGCGGCCACGGGAGACTGCCCGGGGACGGCCACAAAACTGCCCGCTGACGGTCATGGGAATTTCCCGGTGGCGGCCATGAGATCTGCCCGACACTTTGTCGTCTGCCTCACCGCAGGTTCATCAGGGCGACCGAGAATAGGGCCGGGCACGTCCCCCGCGCGGCCAGGTCCACCCCGTCGACGTGGTCCAGGGTGGCGAAAACCTGGTCAACGCGGTCGCGGTAGGTCCCCAGGTACCGGCGGATCTCGCCGTAGGCGATTGGTTGTCGGTGACCCGGACTGCGCGCCGGAAATGGCAGAGGAACGGCACGTCGATCACCGCGGCGGCTACGCCGTCGGCCGGCGCGGCCGCGGCCAGTGCCAGTCCCTACCCTGGCTGGCTCCGGTGCGCCGACGCGGTCGGCGTCCACCGCCGGATGCGCCTGCAGGGTCGCCACCGCACGAACCGCGTCGGTGATCAGGCGCCGGTGGTAGAGCGTCTCCGGCGACTCGATGCCCTGCGTCAGCAGGCCGGGGACAGCCGGCCCGGAGGTGCCGTGCGGGTCCCCGGTCACACCCGCGGACGTCCAGCCCTGGCCCCGGGAGTCCATTGCCAGCACCGCAAGCCCCAGGCCGGCCCAGCCCAGATGGTCGGTCACCTCCCCCCGACCGCCGGAGTACCCGGCCAGGTGCACCACCCCGCCGACGGGCGGGCCCTGCGGGCGGCGGGGTAGGACGAGCCACGCCCGAACCGGATCGCCGCCGAAGCCGGAGAAGGTCAGGTCGAACGCCTGCACCCACTCCGGCAGCCCGTCGACACCGGACAGCACCGGCGGGGTCGCCACAGCGGTCGCCTCGCCGATCGTGCGCCGCCAGAAACCCGTCGAGGTCCGGTGGCTCGACCCGATCGGGGAAGTAGCCGGGGAGTTCGTCGGGTCTATGTCGTAGAGCGCCACGACTCGACGCTATCCCGGCACCGGACGGACACCGTCGAGGAGCAGCCATCTCGAAAGGACGGCCACTCTCCGGCGTGCGCGATCCTCAGGTGAGCGGCTTTCCGTGTTTGAGCGCCGGGACGTCCGCCGAGGCGGCCATCCGGCCAGCGTGCGCGGTCAGCAGGGACGCAACCGGGCTCGGATAGGTGATCCGGTAGCCGTCGTAGTCACCGTAGAGCGTCCCGTCGTCGGCCCGCGCGGTCACCAACCAGGCGCTGTCCGCCGCCCCGCCGGTAGACTCGACGGCACCCGTCCAGTCCGCGTAGGTGGCGACGATTTTCGCCTCGGGGTAGCCGTTCGACTGGGTGGTGTCCCGCAGGCCGAACTCCTCGATGACGACCGGCTTCTGCAGCTGCTTGCCGTCCCGGATGTGGTCAGTGATCCAGGTGTGACCCCAGCCGGTCGGGTCCGCAGTCTCACCCCATCCAGCCGGGTAGAGGTGCACCGTCCCGTAGTCGACCGCGGGCAGCCCGACCAGGCGCTTCCAGACGACACCCTCGTAGTCGGAGTAGGGGTAGTCGGTGTTGGTCGGATCGCCGTAGAAGCCCTCGTCCCCGACGCTGGCCAGCTGCCGCGGAGCGACCCTCGCGACGAAGCGGCTCATCTCATCGGCCCACCTGACAAGGGTGTCCCCTGTCTTGTCCGACTGGCAGCGTGGCTCGTTCGCCAGCTCCCACGTCATGACCGTCGGATCCGCGTTGTACCTGACGCCGGTATACCGGTTCGTCCGGGTCATCACGTGCCGGGCATAGGCCTGATAGCAGCGACGGATGGCACGGTCGGTGTAGAAGTCGTCGTGCCCGGCGGCGGAGAACCAGTCGACGTACTGCTGCATTCCACCGAAGGCGGGCCAGTTGTTGGTCAGCGTGAGCACCAGGCGCAGACCGAGCTGCCCCGCCTTGTAGACCGCGTAGTCCAAGTGCTCGAAACCGTCCTCGTCATAGACGTAGGGCTCCGGCTGGAGCGCGACACCGTGCTGGGCGGGACCGTCCATGAACGCCCAGGCGCGGACGGTCTTCAGGCCCATCTGGGCGATGTCGTCCAGTGCGCTGTCAATCATGTAGTGGCTCGCGTAGTGCAGGTAGTAGCAGTTGGTCCCGACCCAGCGCCACGGCTCGCCGTTCAGCAGAAAGTCGCCGCCGCGACGGGTGACGAATGTCCGCGGCTGCTGGGGAAACGGGTTCCGGGCGGCGGCCGACGCCGGAGCGGCCTGCGCCGTCCCGGTGGCCGTCGTCACCGCCAGGCCGCCACCGAGTGCGGCCGCACCACCGAACAGGGCGCGCCGGGATGGATGGGTACTGCTGACGTTCTCAGTCATGAAGAACCTCTCGGGACGGCGGTGTCCGTCGCATTGATCGTAACGGTACGTCAACAATCGTCAGCGCACACGAAGATGTCAAGACGTCGGACCATTCAATCGGCGCCGACGACGAACGGCGGTATCCGCTACGGGCAGACGGAATCGGAGCATCGCTCCGCGCGATACCCCGATGCGGCAATGGATTCCAGTCAGCGACCGGCGGCCCCCGCGTGAGCCGGGACGGCCTGGTCGGCGACAGACCTCAGGACCGGTGCTGTGACCAACGCAACCGTGTCCAGATCAAGAGCACTGATGGCGGTGAACTCGGCGGTCTCGCCGGGGAACAGGGTCACCAGCATGTCGTCCACCACCGCATCGGGATCGAGGCGGTCGACGAACAGTGCCAGATCCCGGACGAAGGAGCGGGCCACCACCCGGATCCGGTAGCCGCCGTCCACCCGCTCGACGGAGCTGTCCAGGACGGGCGCGGGCAGCGCCAGCTCGACGTCCTCGGCCCACGTCCAGAGGGCCCGCTGCCCCCCCGCCGTCGCCACGAGCACCTCGGTACTGGTGTCGGTCACCGTCGCGACCCTGGCCGGCACGGCGACCTCGCCCGTCGAACGGGCAGCGACCGACAGGGCCAGCTCGGACCGTTCGAGCACCTCGCCCGCCAGGTCCTTCCTGGCCACGACCAGCGTCTGATCCCAGGGCTCGTCGGTGTCGTTGACGGCCACCGCCGACAGTCCGGCACCGCGGGGCTGGACCGTGAGCAGCCGGTCGGCGTAGGCGTGCGCCATCGCGTACCAGAGGGGTTTGCGGCGACCGTCACCGTCGATCGCCGCCCACGAGGTGACCGGCCAGCAGTCGTTGAGCTGCCAGACGACAGTCCCCGCGCAGGTCGGCGACAACGACCGGAAGTGCTCGATCCCGAAGCTGACCGCTCGGGCCTGGTTCAGCTGGGTCAGCCACAGCCAGTCGTCGAAGTCGTGTTCACCGGACCTCGGTGCCGGGAGGTGGGGAGCCATCCCGCGTGCCAGCTTGCCCTGACCGCCCTCCGCCTTCTGGTGGTGCAGCATCGTCGGCGAGCCGGGCACCAGCACCGGGTCCGAGACGGCCCGGCGCAGGGTTGCCCAGGTGGCCGGGCCCTGGAAGCCGAACTCCGAGACGAAGCGCGGACGACGCTGCCGGTAGTGGGTGTAATCGGCGCCGTTCCACACGTCCCACTCGTGCACGCAACCGGACGCATCGTCGTCGGGGTGTTCCTCGAAGGTCGCCGACGACGGGCTGCCGGGGACATACGGACGCGTCGGGTCCAGCTCGGCGACGATCCGGGGCAGCAGGTCCAGGTAGAAGCCCTTACCCCACGACCGACCGGCCAGCGGCTCCTGCCACCCCCAGTCGTACCAACCCACGAGGTTCTCGTTGTTGCCGTTCCAGATCGCGAGGCTCGGATGGGGGGCCAGGCGGGTGACATTGTCCCGGGCCTCCGCCTCCACCTCCGTGGCGAACGGCTCCTCCTCGGGATAGGCGGCGCAGGCGAACAGGAAGTCCTGCCACACCAAGACGCCGGCCTCGTCACAGGCGTCGTAGAAGTCATCGCTCTCATACGTCCCGCCGCCCCACACCCGCAGGAAGTCGACGTGCGCGCCCACCGCCTGAGCGATCCGCGCGCGGTACCGGCCCGGGCCGACCCGGGAGGGGAAGCAGTCGTCGGGGATCCAGTCGGCGCCGCGGGCGAACACGGGGCGCCCGTTGACGACGAAGGTGAACCGCGACCCGGCGCCGTCCGGGGTCGTGTCCAGGGAGACCGTCCGGAAACCGATCCGCCGCGACCAGCTGTCGGACCCGTCGCCGAGGCGGACGGTCAGCCCGTACAACGGCTGGGCACCATGGCTGTGTGGCCACCACCGTTCGACGTCGGGCACCTCCAGGGTGAGCACCGCCCCGGTGCGTCCCGCCGCAACAACGCCGGTCGCGGTGACGCCCGCTACCTCGGCGACCACCTCGAACGCGCTGTCGGACCCGGGGTCGGCGCGCTCGATCCCGACGTGGACCGCCGCGACACCAGTGCCGTCGGGCCGGACGTCGACCAGCGGACGGACGGACGCGATGCGTGCGCCGTCCCAGATCTCCAACCGCGCCGGTCGCCAGATCCCGGCGGTGACGAGTGTCGGACCCCAGTCCCAACCGAAGTTGCACGCCATCTTGCGGATCATGTTGAACGGCTCGGGAACCGCGGACGGGCGCTCACCGAGCTCACGGATGCGCGCATCGGTGTAGGTGTAGGGCGACGTGAACGTGACAGTCAGCTCGTTGTCCCCGACGTGCACCGCGTCCCGGACATCGACGCGGTACGTCCGGTGCATGTTGGCGCTCTGCAGCACGACCGCGGAGTTGACCGATACCTCGGCGACGGTGTCCAAGCCCTCGAAGACCAGGTCCGTCCGCGCGGCGGAGTCGGCGTCGACGGTGAACGTCGTCGAGTAGGTCCAGTCGCTGCGGCCGATCCAGGACAGGTCGAGCTCGTTGCGGTCCAAGTACGGGTCGGCAATCAGCCCGGCGGCGAGCAGGTCGGTGTGGACGCAGCCCGGAACGGTCGCCGGAACGGTCACCCCGGCTGGTCCGTTCGGTGCGTCGTCGGCGAGCCGGGGCGCACGCAGCGTCCAGCCGGTGTCGAGTGCGTGCGCGATCATCGGGTGTCCTCTCGGTCGAGCAGGAATGATCGGACGGCCCAGCCGGGCAGCTCGACGGGCCACCGACCGTCGGTGACCGCGACGGGGCCGGTCGGTCGGCGGTCGGCCAGGCAGGAACGGACGCCCGCCAGCCCGACGGGAGATCTCAGGCGGACCGTGCGTCCGGTCCCCGTCAGTTCCTGGACCCGGACCAGCAGCTGGCCCTCGACCGCCGTGCCCGCAATGGTCACGGCGACCGCGGCCGGTGCGTCGAGGTCGACGAGAGTGCCGCTGCCCGCGGGCAGCGGCCGCGGGGCCGTGTCCGCCTTGTCCAGCCAGGTCACCGTCGAGGACGCGGCCGGGGCACGCAGCTCGCGTCCGAGCCGCGTCGCAGCCGCTGGGTCGAACCCGTCCGCCGGGCGGAACGCATACCGCAGTCGGAGGCGCCCGGCCTGGCTGGGTGGGGCGTTCGTCGGCCAGTAGTTGTTCATCACCCAGGACAGGACCGTCGTCGTGGACATCGAGAACGTCTCCGGCCACCGGCCGCGGACGATGTCGTCGACGGTGAACAGCGGCGCGTCGGCCGAGGACCACTCGACCGCTGCCTCCGCACGCCGGACGACCACTGCGTCGTGGGTGGTGAACCACTCGTTGCAGGCGCCCGGGGTGTGGTCGACGCCAGGGTCGACCCACCCGGCCTGGCGGTCGTAATGCAGATTCGGCGCGACGGTGTCGTCAGTGCCGCACCGGAACGGGAACACGACGTAGACGGCCTCCTTGGCCAGGACCGCTTCCTTCTCGAGGTCGACCACGACGTCGACCCGGTCCGAACCGTCCCGTAGGAGCACCTCCAGCCGGACCGAGGCCACGCCGGGCCCGGCACCCTCGGCGGTCACCCGTAAACCGTCGTGGGTCCGTCGCACGCTGGACGGGTGCATGGCGACCGCGGTGAGCCGGATGTCCGGCGGCGGGAACAGCGGCCGGCGGTCGGTCAGGGTGCTCGCCGCCGGTCCCCCGCCGCGGTTGGTCGAGTCTCCCGGTCCGCCCGCGTACAGGACTGTCCCCAGGCGCCACGGCGACGATGCGTCGAGCAGCTCCCGCCCGGACAGCCGGTGGTGCAACGAGCGCAGCTGGCCGGTCCCAGGGTCGACGACGGCTGACCAGCGCGTGGTCTGTAGATGACTGCTCACCAGCCCGGGTTGGGCGTCTTCCGCCGGGACGGGCACCTGCTGGACGGCGGCCCCGCCCGGGGCGACGTCCGCGGCGGCGGACTCCGAGAGCACGCGGTAGCCGAACGCGGGCACGCTCGGGACGGTGTACCGACGACGCTCGAGGCCGTCTGCGCTGGCCAGGACCTCGTGGGACAGCGGGCCTCCGGTACCGGAGAGCACCGAACGCGCGGTGAGCTCGATCTCGACGTCGATGTCCCGGGTCCAGCTGAGCTGGTTGGCCACCAAGACGGTCTGACCGTCCGTCGTCACCGCCTCCCCGAGCTGGCTCAGCGAGCGGCGCAGTTCGTCCAGGCCGATCCGGTAAGCCGTCTCGACCCGGTGCCGCTTCCACGCGAGCTGGTCGTGTCCCATCTCACCGTGGGGATGGGCGAGCGCGTGCGACCAGGTCCAGGTGTGCTCGCTGCCGGACAACAGGGCGTCCCACCCCGCGTCGAGGGCGGTCCGGTCCGGGCGGGTCGGCGGCGCCCCCGGGACGACGGAGAGCAATGATCCGAAGGTCTCCGCAGCCGGAAGTAGCTGCTGGGCCGCCCGGTGCCGGGCAATCAAGGATGCCGCGGTCCCAGCGCCGTCCTCCCAGAAGCTGCCCCCGTCGCCGCGCCAGACGGGCAGTCGGTCACGCAGCGGGCGGATCCTGTCGAGGAAGCCGGCCAGCGTCGACACGACCAGTCGCGGTGAGCTGTAGGCGGCGTTCCACCGCCCGACGAAGGCGGTGTCACCGTCGCCGAGGTCCTCGTTGTCGGCGTGTGTCCCGATCAACGGGAGGTCGGTGGGCAGGTAGTCCGGGCGTTCGTAGCGGTCGAGGAACCGGACGAACGCCTGGGCCGCCCCGGCGAGCGTCTGCGGGTCACCGGCGAGGAAGCGCAGCTGGGAGTAGGAGTCGGTGAACCAGGCCAACACCTCGGCCCCGTCCAACCCCTGCCACCGCACCGGTGAGAGCAGGTGCGCCAGGTCGCTGTCCGCGGTGGCGGCCCGCCCGTGGTTCTCGATGCCGACGAACGCGTCCAGGCCCAACTGGGTGAGCACGCCGGGCAGCGCAGCGCTGTAGGACGGGACGTCGGTGAGGTTGGCGTAGGTGACCGGTACGCTATAGCGCGCGCGGAGGCCGGCGGCGAGGTCGGCCGAGCGATAGCACTCCTCCAGCCCGGCCAGCCCGGACAGGAACAGGCTGGCGAACGCGTTGACGGCGAGATGCCCGTCGCGGAGCAGGTCCAGCACTGTCGCGACCGACCTCGCCGGACGGGTCGCGAGGTACTCCCTCACGACGAGCGCCCCGTCCACGCTGTAGGCGACATCCGGATCGGACCCGACCGCGGTAACGACGCGGTCGAGGTTGCGGCTGTGCAGCTCGAGGACCTTCGCCTGGTGATCGGTGAACCCGACGTCGAGATGGACATGCGGGATGAGGTGCAGCGTCCACCGCCGCGTCGGCTGGAGTTCCACGGGGTGGGCCGAGCCCGCCATTGTCAGGACCCCGGACGTCGGCCCGTCCAGCGGCACGGTGCCGAGGACGGTCCGGGACTGGCCGAAGGCGCGGGCGCCGCGACGCGCGGCGACCTCCCGCGGCGGGCGACCCTCGATCTCCAGTCGCACCGGCCCCGGGTCCGCGGCACCGGGTGGCTGGTCGACGACGACCTCGACCAGCTGTTCCTCGCCCGACCCGGACCGTCGGCGCAGTGGCAGTGTCCGCACGCGAACGCCGGGAATGTCGTGCCCGGACGCGGGGTCCTCGTCGGTCAGCCGGAGCGAGTCCCAGGTGATCCCGCTGCCGAACCACGATCCGTAGGCGCGGTGGAAGGTGCCCGCCGGCCCCTCGGTGTCCAGACCGGGACCGGGCAGGCCGTCGGGGTCGGCACCCGCGTCCAAGATTGTCGTGACGGTCAGCCGGTGCCCGCCCGGGGTACACCAGGCACCCGGGAGGCCGACGGCGAGCCGGACCGTTCCGGCGATCGGGGACTGGCGGAAGACCTCCGACCGGTCGGCGCGCCGTACGACGGGGACGTAACGGCCGACGCGGCCGTCCACGTTGATTTCGATCTCCGGGCAGGGCCCGTGACTGGCCCAGAAGGCCAGGTGGAGCACGGCTCCGCGGGCCGGTGACCGGGCCAGGTCGAACACCACCGTGCATGAGTGTTCCCGGGCGCCCGTAGCGACGTCGAGTGGTCCGGGCTGGAAGGCGGGCCAGGACCGGGACGGGTCGTCGATACCCGCCCGGTGGGTCACCGGGCCGGACCCGGCGGCCGGCCATGCATCGGCGAACTGCCGCGGACCGGCTCCCGGGGCGCCGACAGACCACAGGACGCCTGTCTCGAGGCCGGCCATCACGTTGTCCCCGAACCGGATCCGGGCGGCAGCGGGTCCGGGAGGTCGAGGACGGCCGGCCACCGCCGCGGATCGGCGGACTCACCCCGCAATCCCTGGACCACGAGGCCATCGACCGCCCGGGTCTCCAGGACATGTCGGTACTCCGCGGGGTCCGGCGCGCCCCAGCTGACCTCGCAGTCGCGGATCGTCACGTCGGTGGCGTTCTCGACGAAGATGCCCGAGGTCGGGTGCGCACGGATGCCAAGGGTCGGTGACGGGCGCAGGTCCTGGTGGTTGCCCGGCCAGGACGTCGTTCGCGCCAGCTCGATGCGGACGTCCTGCAGCACGAGGCCGCGGATGTGGTCCGGGGACTCGCCGTGCACCACGACACCGCTCTCGCTGCGCGCCAGCACGTCCACGAACCGGACATTGCGCAGGTGACCGACCTCCTGTTGCCACGGGCGGACGGCAACGAACACCGGTTCGCCGTGTCCCCACCACCCGCTCCCGAAGAGCCTCGTCTCGCAGACGATGTGGGCGAACAGGATGTTCTCGAAGTCGCCCGCCTGGCCGAGGTTCACCGACATCGCGCGGTTGCTGGAGCGGATCACGCACCCGGTGAAGACCACGTTGCGAATCGGCGCCACCGCGTCGACCCCGACCACCAGGGCACTGGAGGTCGAGGTGATCGTGCAGTTGCTCACGACGACGTTCTCGGTGGGACCCCAGTCGGGGAACTCCTCGCACGTCTTCAACGAGATCCCGTCGTCGCCGGACACGATGTCGCAGTCGCTGATGCGGACGTCCCGGCACCGGTCGAGGTCGATCCCGTCGCTGTTGGGCGTCTTGAGGTCGTTGCGGATCCTGATGCCGTGCACGTGGACGTCCTGGCAACCCGACAGGCGCAGTGTCCACAGGGCACCGTCCCGGAGTGTGACGTCCCGGACGGTGACGTTGCGGCAGTGGCGGAGGAAGACGGTGAAGGGCCGCTCGTTCGGCATCGAGTAGATGGTGCCGTCGTCACCTGTCACGAACGCGCGGCCGGCACCGTCGATGACCCCCCCGCCGGTGATGGCGACCCCCTCGGCGTCCAGCGCGGTGAGCAGCATCCCGGCTTGTGCCGAGCTTCCGGTGACGACCCCGTTGGACAACGCACCCACCGGGATCCGGTCGGTGTAGTCCGCCCAGTCACCGCTGCCCTGCAGGACCGCTCCCCGCTCGACGTGCAGCTCGACGAACGACCGCAGAGTGACCGTCCCCGCCAGATAGGTGCCGCCCGCCGGCAGGACGACGGTGCCGCCGCCGGCTGCGGCGCAGGCGTCGACGGCGGCCTGGATCGCGGCGGTGTCCAGGGTCTCCCCGTCGCCGACGGCGCCGTGATCGCGGATGTCGTGCAGCACGTGGAGCGTCTCCTTCGAAGGCCGATGGACGGACACGCCTGATGAGGTGACCGCCCCGAGGCGGTCACGCACCATCGCGCCCATCCGGTTGAATGGCCGCACTGCCGGCCCGCCACGGGTCGGCGGACGGGCACCGGTCGGCGGACGGGCCATGACTTGCCCGGACCGCCGGGGACAGTGCGGGGGCGCCCAGTCGAGTGAAGTCGACTGAGCCGAACCGGTCAAGTGGGGCGATCCGGTTACGGCCGGCCCGGAAAAGGAGCGTGATGACGACGACCCGACGGCCGACCATCGCCGATGTCGCCCACCGCGCCGGCGTGTCGAAGGGCTCGGTGTCCTACGCCCTCAACGGCCTGCCCGGCGTATCCGAGGCGACACGACAGCGGATCCTGTCCGCGGCCGCGGCGTTGGGGTGGCAGCCGAACAGCGCTGCCCGGGCGCTGTCCGGTACCCGGGTCGGCGCGGTGGGGCTGGTTCTCGCCCGTCCCGCCCGCACTCTGGGCGCCGAGATCTTCTACATGCAACTGGTGTCCGGCATCGAGCTTGCACTGTCCCGGCGGTCGGTCGCGCTCATGCTGCAGGTCGTCGAGGGCGTCGCCGCCGAGGTCGCCGCATATCGCAGGCTCGCCGCGCAGCACCTGGTTGACGGCGTGCTGCTCACCGACCTGCGCGCCGACGACCCGCGGGTCGCGGTCCTCGCCGAAGTGGCGTTGCCGGCGGTCATCGTCGGCGGACGCGACCGGCTGCCCGGCCTGCCCCGGGTGTGGAGCGACGACGCGGGGGCGATGCGGACGGTGGTCCGTTACCTCGCAGCGCTCGGGCACCGACGGGTCGTCCGCGTGGCCGGGCGCTCCGACTTTCTGCACACCCAGATCCGGACGGCCGCCTTTCACGCGACCGCGGACGAGCTCGGTCTCACCGCGCAGTCGGTGAACACCGACTTCAGCGGCCTGGCCGCCACCGAAGTCACTCGGTCGGTGTTGTCCGAGCGCCCCCGGCCGACGGCGTTGGTCTTCGACAACGACATCATGGCGGTCGCCGGCTGCGGCGTCGCCCGCGAGATGGGGCTCGACGTTCCGGCCGACGTATCCGTCGTGGCCTGGGACGACTCGATCCTCTGCGAGCTCGTCCATCCGTCGCTGACGGCGGTATCCCGCGACGCGGCCGCCTTCGGGATGCACGCTGCCGAGCACCTGATCGCCCTGCTGGACGGCCGACACGTCGACGACCTGCAGGATGTGTCGCCGACGCTGGTCGTGCGGGGAAGTACCGGGCGCCCGAGCTCCGACCGGGCCGTCTGACCTGACCATCGGCTCGGTGAACGGGTTCGACCACGAGGCTTGACGGCACGGTCAGCGAGTGCTGTAGTCAGCACTCGCTACCGGTTCGCCCGCCGGCCGAACCGGTTCACCGCCAACGCGGGATCATCGCCCCGCCCGCGGACGGGATGACGTTGCCGGGCTGTCCCGACCGGTACGACGGGGTAGCTCGGTGGCGTGGTGCGGCTGTCCGTAGGACACGACGGTCAGCCAGTGATCGGGTCAGCTCGGGTGACAGGACTCGTCGAGGGAGGAGGCGCCGGGCCGTGCAACATTGCGCAGACGGGGCGTCGACGGGCGAGGGCGCGGACCAGCCCCCGGGCAGCTGTTCGACGGTTTGCGCACGATCAGACACTCGGCGAGCCGACCAGCAACGACACCCGTCATCAGGCCGCCACGCCGATCACAGCAGCAGCACCAGCCACCCGGGAAGCGCAACGGTTACCGCCCGAGAGCCGGCGGGTCCTGGATCGGCACTGTTCCCCTACACAGCGAGGACTCAATGACGATGTTCCGGAAGTCGACGACGTGGGCGGCATGTGCGCTCGCGTTCGGGCTCACCCTGGCCAGCTGTACCGGCTCCTCGAGCGGTGGCACGCCCAATGGTACCCCCAATGGCTCGGCCAAGGGAGCTGGCCCAACGCTCGCCGTGTACAACGGGGGGAGCGGTCAGTTCGTCAAGAACTTCAACCCGCTCTCGCCGAACGTGCTCGGGAACATCGACGGTATGGTCTACGAGCCGCTGTTCTTCTTCAACAACCTCTCCCCACTGGGTGGCAAGCCGACCCCGCTGCTCGGCGCTTCGTACTCCTTCAACGACAAGGGAACTGTCCTGTCGGTGACGACGAAGAGCGGCGTGACCTGGAGTGACGGCCAGCCCTTCACCGCCAACGACGTGGCCTTCACGTTCAACCTCATCAAGAAGACCCCGGAGCTGGACACGACGGGCAATGCGCCGACCGCGAAGGCGACCAACGACACGCACGTCACGCTGACGTTCGCGAAGCCGTCGTTCACCGACGGCCCGAACGTCCTCGGCACCCGCTACATCGTCCCGGAGCACATCTGGAAGAACAAGACCAACGTCGCCACCGACCCGAACGACAACCCGATCGGCACCGGACCGATGATGCTCAGTGACTTCAACGGCCAGTCCTACCTGCTGAACAAGAACCCGAAGTTTCGCGACGCAGCAGACGTGAAGGTCCCCGGTGTCCGGGTGTTCTCGCTGTCCGGTAACCAGGCGGCGACCGACAAGCTGCTCGCCAAGCAGCTGGACTGGGCCGGGATCTTCATCCCCAACGTCGACAAGGTGCTCAAGGCAGCGCCGAGTGTGTCCTACAGCGCGACCGGCAGCCAACAGATCGAGCTCAACACCTGCTCGAACGCCAAACTGGGTTGCACGGGACCGCAGACCGACAAGGTAGTCCGGCACGCCATCTATCAGGCCATCGACCGTCAGCAGATCAACAAGCTCGCCTACTTCGGCAAGGCGTCGCCGATCTCACCGACCTACGGCCTGCTCGACCGGGACAAGCAGTTCATCGCCCCGGCCTACTCGGGCCCGGCACCGATGACGCCGAACGTGGGGAAGGCGACCCAGTTGCTCGAGGGCGACGGATGGACCAAGGGCGCCGATGGGATCTACCAGAAGGCCGGCCAGCAGCTCAGCATGACCGTGCTGGTCACCGCTGGATACACCGACTACATCGCGACGCTGCAGGCCATGACCGAGCAGCTCAAGGCGGCCGGTATCGAGATCAAGACGCAGCAGGTGGCGAACAACGAGAATACCAGCGCCGAGGCCCTCGGCCACTTCCAGCTCGCCATCTCCGGAATCTTCCAGGGACCGGCCGCTGACCCGTACTACATCTACAACAACAGCTTCAGCACAGCCAACACCACGAAGGTCGGCGTCTCGGGCAACCCGTACGGGAACGTGTCCAGGTTCTCCAGCCCCGTCGTGGACGCTGCCCTCCAGCAGGCGGCCGGGACACAGGACCTCGGCGTGAAGGCGGCCGCCTACGCCAAGATCCAGTCCGTCATCGTTCCTGACATGCCCTACATCCCGGTGCTCAACAACGTGAGCTTCGCGGAGTTCAACACGGCCGACTACAAGGGCTGGCCGACGTACGACGACCAGTACGCCTCGGCGAGTCCCGGCTCGGCACCGGGCAACGGCGTGGTCCTGACCAGGCTCCGGCCCGTGTCGTGAGCATCTCCCCGAGAGCCCGGTCGCACCGGCGGCCCAGGCCGGACCCGGACGTGGCGCTGTGGTGATCATCCGGAAGTTGGCGTTCTACATGGTCGCGCTGTTTGCGGCCGTAACGTTGAACTTCGCGATACCCAGACTCCTGCCGGGGAACCCGGTCGACATCCTCCTCGGGAAGCTCGCTCAGCAGGGGCCCGTCGCACCTGACACCCAGCACGCCCTGCAGCTGCTGCTCGGGACCAACTCGGGCGAGCCCATCTGGCGTCAGTACGTGGACTACATCCACGGCATCGCAACCGGGAACTTCGGGGTGTCGGTCACCTACTTCCCGACGCCGGTGGTCGATGTCATCGGGCAGGCCCTGCCCTGGACCCTTGCCCTGGTCGGACTGTCGACGTGCATCACCTTCGTCGTAGGAGTGTCGATCGGCGCGGTCGCCGGGTGGAAGCGCGGAACGTGGGTCGACTCGCTGGTACCCGCGACGACCGTCATGCAGTCCGTGCCGTACTTCTGGCTCGCGCTGCTGCTGGTGTACTTCCTCGCCGCCGGCGCCGGTATCTTCCCGCTCAGCGGCGGCTACGACGTACGGAACACCTCCCCGGGCCTGACCGGATCGTTCCTGTCCAGTGCCGTGTACTACGGGTTCCTGCCGGCCCTGACGATCGTGCTGAGCTCGATCGGCGGCTGGTTGCTGGGAATGCGGAACATGATGGTGTCGACCGTGTCGGAGGACTACGTGACGACCGCGGAGGCCAAGGGCCTCAGCCCGATGCGGGTCATGGTCACCTACGCGGCGCGTAACGCGGCTCTGCCGTCGATCGCTGGATTCGCCATCTCGCTGGGGTTCGTGGTCGGCGGTTCGTTGGTCACCGAGCTCGTGTTCTCCTACCCGGGCATCGGAAACGCATTCCTGCTCGCCGTGTCGAACAACGACTACGCGCTGATGCAGGGACTGTTCCTCGTCATCACGGTGGCCGTGCTGGGCGCGAACCTGCTCGTCGAGCTGCTCTACGGTTTCATCGACCCGCGAACCAGAGCGAAGAGCTAGGACCGAGACGACGATGGCCGCCAACACACCCCAGACGGTTCAGCAGACGGTGTCTGCCGCCGGGCCGGACCGGCCGGTGGACGACACGCAACGTCGGAGGCCGACACCACGGTTCGACGCGTTACGCCGGCTGCTGACGCCGCGGTTCGTGACCGGCGCCAGCGTCGTGCTCCTCATCGTCGCGTTCGGGCTCATCGTCCCGGTGTTCAGCCAGGATCCGAGAGCCTTGTCCGGACTGGGCATGGCACCGCCCAGTCCGGCGCACTGGCTGGGCACGACGCAAGTTGGTCAGGACGTGTTCGCCCAGCTCGGCTATGCCACGCGCGGCTCACTGTTGATCGGCGTCCTGGTGGGCCTGTTGACCCTCGTCCTGTCGGCGTTCTTCGGGATCCTGGGTGCCTATATCGGCGGGATCACCGACGAGGCCTTCTCCCTGTTCACCAACGTCGTCCTGGTCATCCCCGGCCTGCCGTTGATGATCGTGATCGGCAGTTACGTGCAGCGCAAGTCGATCCTGCTCGTCGTTCTCGTGCTCGGGATCACCGGGTGGGCAGCGGGCGCCCGGGTGCTTCGCGCCCAGACGCTGTCGCTGCGCAACCGCGACTATGTTCTCGCCTCACGGGTGGCGGGGGAGCGGACCTGGCGGGTCATCTGCGTCGAGATCCTCCCGAATTTACTGCCCGTGATGTCGTCGGGGTTCGTCTTCGCCATCATCTTCGCCATCCTCGGCGAGGCGGGGCTCTCGTTCATCGGCGTCGGGGCGACCGGTTCGCTGACCTGGGGGACCATGCTCGCCAATGCCCAGAACGGGCAGGCCCTGCTTCTCGGCGGCTGGTGGTGGTTCGTCCCGCCAGGGCTGATGATCGCCGTGCTCGGCGCCGGCCTCTCGCTGATCAACTTCTCGATCGACGAGGTCGTCAACCCCCGCCTGCGGACCTACCGCCCCGCGAAGCTGAAGAAGCGGGCGGCGCTCCGGTGACCGGGGCCCGCGAGCCGGTCCTCAGGGTACGAGGTATGAGCGTCGATTACCTCGGGGAGAATGTCGTGCACGCCGTGAAAGACGTCAGCCTCGATGTCGCCCGCGGCGAGATCGTCGGGCTGGCCGGTGAGAGCGGCTGCGGCAAGTCAACCTTCGCCTACGGCGTCAGCCAGCTGCTGCGGCCGCCCGCCGTGATCACCGGTGGCCAGGTGCTGTTCCACGACCGCACCGGAGAGGACGTCGACGTCCTCGCGCTGCGCGGGAAGGCCCTGCGTGCGCACCGGTGGGCCAAGGTGTCGATGGTCTTCCAGGGCGCAATGAATTCACTCAACCCCGTCACCCCGGTCAGCGCCCAGCTGCGCGACGTCTTCACGACCCACCGTCCCGGCATGTCGAAGGCCGACGTACGACACCGCTCCCGTGAGCTGCTGGACCTGGTCGGCGTCGACCCCGCCCGGCTGACCAGTTACGCCCACCAGCTCTCCGGGGGCATGCGCCAGCGGGTCATGATCGCGATGGCGCTCGCCCTCGACCCACAACTGATGATCATGGACGAGCCGACGACGGCCCTCGACGTCGTCGTCCAGCGTGACATTCTCAACGAGGTCATGCGGCTTCGGGCGGAACTCGGCTTCGCGGTGGTCTTCATCACCCACGACCTACCGATGCTGCTGGAGATCAGCGACCGCATCGCCATCATGCGAGCCGGTTCCATCCTGGAGATCGGGACGGCCGAGGACATCTTCTTCGCCGCCCGGGACCCCTACACGCGTCAGCTGCTCAGCTCATTCCCCAGTCTCACCGGGGCCAGAGGGGGCTTCATCCGTGGTGGCTCCGATCCGAGCGGAGCCGCACCGCAGGAGACCGTGTCCTAGATGTCGACACTCCAGGCAGTAGAGCTCCGCAAAGACTTCTCGTTGCGGTCGGGGTTCCGCAGTCGCACCCTGACAGCCGTCAAGGACGTGTCGTTCGACCTGTCCGAGGGCCGGACGGTCGCCCTCGTCGGCCAGAGCGGAAGCGGCAAGTCGACCGTGGCTCGAATGATTGCGCAGTTGGAGCAGCCCACGTCCGGCGACATCCTCCTCGGCGGCCGCCCGGTGCCCAGACACGGCGCGGGTCTGCGACGGTACCGGAGTGCGGTTCAGATGGTCTTCCAGGACCCGTTTGCGTCCCTGAACTCGTTCCACACCGTCGGCCACCATCTCGAGCGGCCGGTGGTGCTGCACGGGGCCGCGAGCGGGCGGGCCGCGGTCCGCGCGGCTGTGCTCGAGCTGCTCGAGCGGGTACAGCTCTCACCCGGTACGGACTTCATCGACCGGCGGCCGCATGAACTCTCGGGTGGACAGCGACAGCGGGTCGCCATCGCCCGTGCACTCGCACCGTCCCCGTCGGTCCTGATCGCCGACGAACCGGTCTCGATGCTGGACGTCTCGATCCGACTCGGGATCCTGAACCTGCTGGCGAAACTGCAACGGGAGGAGCGGCTCGCCGTTCTCTACATCACGCACGACCTCGCGACCGCGCGTCACTTCTCCGACGAGGTCCTTGTCATGTTCGAAGGCAGTGTCGTGGAGCGCGGGAAACCCGATGACGTCATCCTCAACCCGCAGGCGGAGTTCACCCGCCGGTTGGCCGCAGCCGCTCCCGAGCCGGCTCGCAACGAGAGGTTCACGAAAGTCGCTGCGCGTTACGCCGGGCGCGACCGGACGTGAGCAGACACTCGATCGTGGTCCGGCCAGGGCCAGCCCACCGACTGCGCGGCGGTGCCGCCGGTCGGACCCGACCTGTACCCGTGACACCCGACGCCACCGACGGCTCGCGCGACCTGCTCGGCCTGCTCCACGACCTGACCGGACGAGCAGTCCTATCCGGCCAACACAACCAGCCGGTACACGGCTCGTCCTGGACGGATCGGATCACCGATCTGACAGGTCGTACCCCCGCACTGTGGGGCGGCGAGATCGGCTTTTCCGCGCCGGGCACCCTGGACGGTGTCGACCATCGCGACCGGACGATCGCCGAGGCGGTCTCCTGGCACCGCGCGGGTGCGGTCGTCGCGATCACCTGGCATGCAGTGTCCCCGGTAGACGACGAGCCGGTCCAGTTCGACGGCGGGGTCATCCGGGACGTCGACGCGACCAGCTGGGACGAGATCCTCACGCCCGGCTCGGCGCTGAACACACGGTGGGCGGCGCAGGTCGACGTCGCGGCCGACTTCCTGCTCCGCCTGCAGCGCGACGACGTCCCCGTCCTGTGGCGTCCGTACCACGAGATGAACGGCTCCTGGTTCTGGTGGGGCGGGGACCCCCAGCGGTTCACCGCCCTGTGGCAGATGCTGTTCGACCGCCTCGTCCGGGTCCGGGGCCTGCGCAACCTCATCTGGGTGTGGAACCCGAACGCCGCCTACGAGGGCACGCCCCCCATCGAGCCGTTCTACCCGGGCCACGACACCGTCGACGCGCTCGCCGTGGACATCTACGGCTCCCGGTTCGACCGGACCCACTACGACGAGCTGCTTGCACTGGCCGACGGTCGCCCGATCGGCCTCGGCGAGGTCGGCGGGCTGCCGAGCCCAGCCGTCCTCGACGACCAACCCGGGTGGTCGTGGTACATGGGCTGGCCGGAGCTGGTGGTGACGGAAAGTGATCCAGCCCTGACCGCGCGGTTGGCGGCCGCGGACCGGGTCCTGGATCTCACCGCCCTCAGCGCCCGGGTCCGCCACTGACCGCTCCTGGCCGGCGTCCGGGGCCGGGGGGCCCCGGGTCCACCGGTGTCCACGGAGGGTTATTCACCGACCGTTCTGGAGAACTCGAGTCCGAGGACCGCGGTGATGGTGGTTGCGAATGTTTCGAGTGGTCGTCGGTAGTTGGTGTGCAGGGCCCGCCAGGTCTGGAGGTTGGCGATGGTCCGCTCGATGTTGGTCCACGATGAGTGCGCCGACAAGCCGGGTCACACCTGGCCACCGAGTTTAGGACTGTTCAAGTCGATCATCATCACCCTCACCTATTTGCGACGCAACCGCGTCCAAGCCGAGCTCGCAGAAACGTTCGGAGTGTCCCACCCGACCATCTCACGGGCCGTCATCAAGCGGACCCCCGTAGTCGCCAAGGTGCTCACCGAGCAGGTGCCCGTCGCCGAGGACCTCGACATGCGCCAGCAGTACATCATCGACGGTTCACTGCTCCCGTGCTGGTCCTGGGCCGGTCACCCCGAGCTGTACTCCGGCAAGAACCAAACCACCGGCCTGAACGTCCACGTCGCCTGCGACCTGTCCGGTCGCTTGGTCTGCGTCTCCGACCCGGTCGACGGGTGCCGCCACGACATCGCCGCCCTGCGGATCCCCGGGGTCCTCGACGCCGATCACCCCCGACCCTGGATCGGTGACAAGGGATACCTCGGCGCCGACGCGATCATCCCGATCAGGAAACACCCTTCCGAGGTCTCCTGGACTGGGAGATCGAGTTCAACACCGCCGTCAACCGGATCCGCTACAACATCGAGCAAGCCATCGCCCACCTCAAGACCTGGCGCATCCTGCACACCTACTACCGCAGACCACTGCACACATTCGCCACACGATCACCGCAGTACTCGGACTCGAATTCCTCCGGAGCCCCCGTGAATAACCCTCCACCTGTCGATCCCACTACCGGGCTCCTCGCTCAGGTCGAGCTGATAAACAGCTCTTTCGAGAGCGCGGATCTGGCCGAACCACTCATCCCATATGTGGGTGACTTCTGGCGAGCCAAAGGCCAGTAGCCGGGCGCGACTGGCGATCTGACTATCCAGATCGGGTGTTGATGGAGATGGCTGTGGTGGAACACTGTCGAGCGCTGGGCGCACACGCTGGGCCCAGTTTCCGAGATGTTCGGCGACCGATAGTGTGTGAACATAGGCGTCCGCCCTTCGGTCTTGCCTTCGAGCCGTTGCCGCCAACGTCTCTGCTTGTCGCCGCCCCCTCGCCGCCATGTACAGCGTGGACGCCATTCCGGTGATGGCGACCGCACCAACGACGATGTCCCCAATCCATTGCGCTGCCACACCGACCGACGGTACCGGCTGTGCGGCTCGTCCGACGTCCTGCTCGAATACCAAGGTTGGTGACGATCTCGAGGCCCGCGGGGGCTCGGTCGAGGAGTCGATGCCGCCTTTGCAGCCTTACCCAGCGGCGCCGACGGATTACGGCAGAAAACCTGGCGGCCCCGGTCATCGTCAAGTTCAGGATCGCCTCAGCGGCTCCGCCGTGTCGAGGGTGGCGTAGGCGACCCGAGCCCGCTCGTAGTCGGCGCTCGCCCGTCGGTGACCGGCCGCGACCCGACGGGTGGGTGCCACCGCAGCGCGACGTCAGCGGCGGTCTCGGCCTGCGCTGCCGCTGCGGCACCGGCTTGGTTGTGGTCGCCGGCCTGTTGCAGGCCCTCGCGGTGTTCGTCGACTCGTGGTGTCGTCGGGTCGTCCGGTGTGGTGGCCGCCTGGGTCGCTGACTGCTGTTCCTGCCCGGCTCGTCCCTGCCATTCCCGTGCCGTGTCCGCCGCCGCTTCGGCTACCGCGGGGTTGTCGGCGGGCCGGGTCGGGTCCCAGCCGGCGGCGGCGGCCTCCCGGATGGCGAGGCTCATCGCGGCGGCGGGATGCAGGCCGTCGGTGACCCGGAGCCGGTCGTAGCGGTCGCCGAGCTCGGGCCAGCGGTGGCGGATCTCCGCTTCGGTGCGGGTCATGGCCGCGGCGGCGGCCGGGTCGCGCCCGGCCCAGGTGGTCGCGGCCGCCCAGGCGGTCAGCAGCTGTTCCGGTTCCGCGGCGCGCCGCCAGCCCGGGTCGCTGACCGGCGCCCAGTGCTGCCGGTCCTGGGTCATCGCGGCCCGTTGCTCGGTCCGGGCCCGGCGGGCCCGGTCCGCGGCTGCTGTGTTGGTGGCCGCGGCGGCCCGGTCGGCGTCGGCCTGCCGGGTCTGGTTGTGGGCGCGCATCCGCGCGATGACCTCGACGAGCTGGGTGGCGGTGAACACCAGCTGCTGGACGGAGCGGTGTGCACCGCCCACGACCTCGTGGTCGGAGTGGTCGACGGTCATCGGGTTCTCCTCGGCGTCATCGGGTTCTCCTGGGAGTCGGCGGTGGGGTCGGGCCCGGTCCGGGCCGGGACGCCGGACCGGGACCCGGCGGCCGGGAGGCAGCCGGGGCCCGCCGGGCAGCCAGCTGGACCAGCAGCGGCGCCCCGGCCGCCGCGGGGTCCCGGCCGACCCGCTCCAGCTCGGCCCGGTAGGCCGCTGCCGCGGCCCGCGCGGCGGCGGCCTGGTCGCCGCGCGGCTGCGCGAGGCGGGCATCGGCGACAGCGTCGAGCAGGACGGCGACCTGCGCGGCCAACGCCAACCATGCCGCGGTGTCGGACCCGGAGCTGAGCTGACCGGCGAGCAGCATCCGGCGGACCGCGGCCCGCATCGCCGTGGACTGACCCCCGTAGGCCGGGGCGGCCCCGCCGGGGCTGCGCCCGGCCCGCTGCGCGAGGTCACCGGCGCGGGTGAACCCGGCCACCGGCCCTCGCCCGTCGGGGCGGCGCTGCCACATCCCCGCGGCCGCGGCGGCCAGGTCCGCGGCGGCCGGGGCGATCTCGTCGACCGCGGCCGGATCAGCCCGGACCGCGGTGGCCGCGTCCCCGGCTGCCAGGCCGGCGCCCCGGGCCGCCTGGGCCCGCTCGAACGCCCCGTCCCCCACCGGCGGGGCCACAATCGCCTCGACCGTCCCTGGTGGGGTCGTGTCCGCCGCCGTCTTCGTCTCCCACCGGCCGGTGAGTTTCGGCCAGGTCAGGTCCCGGTCCAGTTGTCCGCCGGCGAACCACACAGTCGTCTCGGTGCTCACCGACGGCAGCAGCGACACCTTGTACCCGGTCACCGCCCCCGGCTGCTGGGTCGACATCCGGGGGGTGAACCGCACCCCGGCCGCGCCCAGCTCAGCCTGGAACCCCGCCGGGGACTCGGCCGCGGCGGCCGCGGCCCGGACGAGGCGGCGCAGGGTGTCCCGTTCGGTCTCCCCCCGGCCCTGCCGGTTCGCCTTCTCTGTCTCCGCCCGTTCCGGGCGCTGGGTGGAGGTGCGGTCCCCGCTGTTGGTCCGGCCCAGCCCGTACCGGGCCTCCATCCGCGCCCGCACCGTCGAGGCCGCCCGGAAATCGTTCGGGGTGGTGGCCACCGACCCGTCCGCGCGGGCCAGCGTCCCGGCCAGGTGCACGTGCTGCGGATCGTGGCGGATCGCGACCCACCGGATGTCCCGCGCGCCCTGCTCGGTTCCCGCCAGCCCCAGTTCCCGCATCAGGTCATAGGAGATGTCCGCCCACTGCCCGTCGGACAGCACCGGGTCCTCGGCCCGGTTCGCGATCACCGTATGGAACACATGCTTGACCGGGGCCCGGTCCCCCAGCCGCGCCACCGGACGGTCCAACGCGGCCACCAGCCCCCGGACGTCCAGCCCCGCCCGGCCATCCGTCCGCGCGGCCGGCGACAGCTCGGCGGCCGGTTTGTACCCGGCGATCACCCGCGGGTCCACGTGGTCGTTTGCCCGGCCCGGACCCATCAGGTAGTACACGAGCCCGTAGGTCCGCGACCCCCGCAGCTTCGCCCCCGTCTTCACGATCACCGCGCCGGAACCTCCGCCCGGCCGGGCCGAAACGCGGTCACCGGGCCCGGCCCCGCCGGTCCAGCCGGACCCCGTCCAACACCCCGTTCACCCGGCCCGCCAACCGCCGGACCGACTCCGCCGCCCCCAGCAGCCGACCGTCCACTTCCCCGGTGCTGTGCGCCACCCGGACCGCCTGGTTCAACAGGTTCCCCACCCGGCCCAGCTGCGTCTCCAGATCGTCCAGCGCATCCCCGGTCCGCCGGTCCAGGCCCACCCCACCGGACCCGCGGCCTACCCCGCCACCATCGGAAACTCCGGCCCCGGCGTCGGCCCGCGGGCCCTCCCCGCGGGCCACCGCCACCCCCGCCGCGGACAAAAACGCCCCCGCCGACAACCCCAGCCGCGCCGCCCCCGCCGCGACCACCGCCCGCTCCTCATCCGAGAGACGCACCACCACCCGGTGCCCCCGCGGCGTCGCCAACCTCGGCCGACGCCGCGCACGACCCAGCACCTGCACCCGGATCCCCGGCCCCCCGGCCCCGTCGACCAGCTGCTCCACCACCTGCTCCCCCACCGACCCCACGCCCTCCCACTCGACACCCCCCGGCGCCGCCGCACCCGACCCGCACCGACCAGACCGGCACCGGCTTCGTGGTGGCCATCCGCGCGCCCGCGGACCACCACACCACCACCCACCGACACCCGCGCCCGGGAACCGACGGCCAGCGCAGCGCTCTACGCCTGCCGCGACCGTAGCCCGCCCCCGCGGGCAACGGAAGGCACAAGCATGCTTTACGACATATCTTGCTCACGCCCCCTGTTCTGTGCCTGTCGTACCGGCGTACCGGCGTACCGGCGTACCGGCGTACCGGCGTACCGGCGTACCGGCCCACTGTGGTTCACGCCGGTACCGTCGAACCCGTGCCCGACATCGACCCCGACACCGCCGAGAAGACCGCCCGCACCCTGCTCGACGCACGCATCACCGCCGTCCGCGAGCTCGCCGCCCGACGAGCCGACCTCACCCGCGCCCGCGACGCCGTCACCGCCGCCGAACGCGCCGACACCGCCGCCTGGTCCGCCGCCGAGAAAGCCGGGTGGACCGAGGCCGACCTCCGCCAGGTCGGGTTCACCGCACCCGGCCGGCGCACCCCCGGCCGGCCCCGCAAACCCGCCGACGCCTGACCCGGAACGCACCCGTCCGGGCGGCGCGGTCGACCAGACCGCGCCCGATGGTCTGACCGTCCCCACGCCTGGCGCGTCCACGCCGGCGTGTGGGGTCCCGTGGTCCCCGCCCGGTCGGGATCTTCGTCGTTCGGGCGACCCGACGGGACCACCCCGGCCTGACGGCCGCAAGGGTCCGCTACGCCGCTACGCGCCCTTGCCCCCGCCGACCCGGACCGGTCTGACCCGTCCTGCCCGAACGACGAAGACCCCTCCACAGCCACCTGACTGTGACCACCGGCACGGGTGAGCGCCGGCCCTGACGGGCCGGCCCCACAAGCCGGGGGGGGGGGGCCCCCCCCCCCCCCCCCCCCCCCCCAAAACCCCCCCCCACACCCCCGCCCTCACTCCGAAGACCCGGCAAGCAACCCGGCAGCGACCCAGCGACATGCCCGGCTCAGGCTTCGTCGTACGGGTAGTGCTGCGACCACCCCGCCGGCCCCGCCAGCAGCACCCGGCCGCGCCACACGGGTGCCAGCCACAGATGGGTGATCGCACCCGGCAGCTCCGGTGGGTCGATCGGAAGCACCGTCCCGGACGCCAGGCCGTCGGCAACGTCGAACGGCAGCGGTGTGACCGGGTCCAGCGGGTCGACCCACAGGAACAGGTGGCGCTCCTCGACCGGTCCGACATGGGCCGCGAGCTTGGTCAGGTGCCTGGCCACGTTGGCCGAGTCGAACACCGCGACCAGGGCCGCCCGCAGCCCGGTCAGCGTCGAATCGACGAACCCGGACCTGCTCGGCGGCGTCACCTGCGTCCCACGGTCACGCCCACCAGCCGCCGCCGGGATCGACGGGAACCCCCACATCCGCGACGACGATTCCTCGACCAACCACCGCACCTCCGGGTCAACCTCGGCCGCGCTGCGGGAACTGCTCGCCAGCCGCTCCGGGGTCTCGACCCCCGCCGCCTCGCACAGTCCCGCGACATGGACATAGACCCGCTTGAGCCGGTGGAGGTCTCCCGAAGACCCGACCGCGATCCGCCACAGCCACCGGCCGGCCGCCGGCCACGTGTAACCCTCGCGGGCCAGTCGACCCGCCACCGCCCTCGTGTCCGGCGAGAACAGCCCCATCACCTCAAACGCCGCGGACCGGCCACCGGGCAGCTCGAGCAGCGCATCGACCCGGCCGTTGCCCGGCACACCCCGGACGTCATAGGGCCGGGCCGTCGCGCCCAGGACCCGCTCCGCGACCACACACGCGAGCTGCTCCTCCTCCCGCAGCCCGGCGAGCGGACCGGGCGGCGCCGGATCATCCACCGCCGTCCCCGGGTTCCGGCCCGGCGCCCGGCGACCGCCGCGCCGCCTCGTACAACCCGGCGATGTACCGCTCCAACTCCGCGCGCTCCACCCGCCACTGCCCCCGGCCACCGATCTTCACGGCCACCACCGACCCGTCCCGCACCAACGCGTACACCTGCGACCGGGACACGTTCAACTCCTCCGCCACCTGCACCAGCGTCAGGAACCGGACCGGGTTCGCCGCCGCGGCGGCCGGGTCGGAATCAGGCACGCCCGCACCGTAGACACCGCACCCACCCACGCCCCGGCCACCGCACACTCCGACCGTCGACGCGGCAGCCGGGGTGGCCGTCGTCCACCGAACCCGGCGGTCCCGGCCAGCTCGGGTCGCCGCCGGGGTAGGCGCGCCGGCCAACGCCTGCGTCGAGGACCGGGCACCCGGTCACCCGGGACCCGGCCCGGACCCGCGAACCGCCCGGCCCAGCGACACCCACACCCACCCCAACCCCGACACCCGGTCGCACACGTACACCACGCCGTACTCGTCGGTGTGCAGCACCCCCGCCGCGGCGGGGCCGCACACCGGGAACAGGTCATCATCGGAATCAGTGAAAGCAGACTCGTCCACGGCAGGCTCCTGAGCTCGCGCCGCGGGATGCGGCGGTTCAGGAACCGGGACAGACAGGGCGAGGGTGGACTGTCAGGGCTCGGCGCAGCCGACCGCGCAGCGGCGCGACGCGGCCTTGACCGGACGGGCCCCCGCCCAGTCAGGCTCGGAGACCCGCCGCCCCACCACCCGCCACCACCAGGCGGCAGCGCCGACCGCAGGTCGGCCCGGGACCACCGTGTGCGGTTGCCCGAGACCCGGGCGAAACGGGACATCGACGTCTCCCCGGTCACGCTGTGGCCGCGCCCTCGGCGCTGCGTGCGCACCCCTGCGGCGCAATAGCCCGCGCAATAGCCACAGCGCCGGCGGTCCCGTTAGCTACGCTTCCTCGTGGAGGTGGTCCTCATGCCGTTTGAGGTGTTCACGAGGCGGCTGGCACCGCTCGGCAAGACCCCGACCTTCACGATCCAGAAGCGCGGCACCCTGTCGCTGAACCGCTCGGCGTACGCACTACTGGGCGAGCCGGCTGCTGTTGAGCTCCTCTACGACCGTGACGAACACGTCGTCGGCATGCGTCCCGTCGAGGCGGACGAACCTCACGCGTACCCGTTCCGACCGCTGTCCAAGCAGCGGGACGACGAGGAGGACCGCGGTCCCGTCGTCGTAGCCGGCACTGCCTTCACCCAGTACTACCGCATCGACACGACAGTCTCGCGGCGATGGGTGCCGGAGATGCGCGACGGCGTCCTGTGCATAGACCTCAAGCAGGAGGGCGTCGTCGCCACCAGCAACCGGTCCCGCGGCGATACAGCCAACTGACCGATTGGGGGACGTCGTGTTCAGCGCTTGGGGGGACGAGTCGGGGTCCGACGCCGTCCGCGACCCGGGGGTCTACGTTCTCGCGGCGAGCCTGCTGGATCCGCCGGACGTCGGCGACGTCAGAGATGCGATGAGCGCGCTGCGCCGGTCACAGCGCAAGCTGCACTGGAGCGATGAGAGCAGCGCCCGGCGCGATCAGATCGTCGATGCGATCGCCGACCTCCCGGTCGAGGGCGTCGTCGTCGTCCGCGCGGGTCCCCACAGCGACACGTCTCAGCACCAGCGCAACAAGACACTGCTCGCGTTGGTCGCCGCGCTCTACGACCTGGGCTGCTCGACACTGACGCTGGAGTCACGCGGTGCGGCTGACGACCGACGAGACCGTGACGTACTGACCAGGTCCCGACCCGCCGAACCCCGGTTGGCAGGGGTCCGGATCGAGCACGTCGCCGGCCCCAAGGACCCCGCGTTATGGGTCGCTGACGCCCTGTGCGGCGTGGTCACGCAGGCCAGACTCGGCAACCGCCGCTACCTGAACCGGCTCGAGCGACGGCTCACGGTCCACCTCATCGAGGCCTGACAGACCGCGAGCCCCGGGCCCTGTCATCCGGCAGGAACTCCCGAGGCTCACTTCCACCCCAACCGCGGAAGGGGGGCGTCTCCAAGCATAGCCAGCGGTGACCGACGAGCTCAACGGCGCGGGGACCGAGTCCCGAAGACCTCCTGATCACCGGCCCCGCAGCCCGTGCTGCGCCGCGGTCAGCACCGGCACCGCCAGACACTGCAGCGGGACGCGGTCCGGGCGGGGGTGCGGGCGTCGACGGTGGACTAGGACCGCCGCATCCGCGCGGGCGACCTGCTCCTCCTTGGGCACATCCCATGGCCACCACCGGGCAGCTCTCGTGACCGTCAGCGGGCAGTTCTCATGTCCGCCACTGGGCAGTCTCTTCTGGCCCTTGACACTGCCACCTGAGGATGTGGTCAGTGTGGTTGGCTGGTGTCGGTGACAGCACTGTGGCGTGTGTTAAGCCAGTATCCTGATTTTCGTCGCCTATTCGGCGGAAACTCCATTTCCTCTATCGGGTCCAGTCTGACGACCGTGGCGCTGCCGTTGACAGCCGTTAGTTATCTTGGCGCATCGCCCGTGGAGTTGGGGCTTTTAGGCGCCGCAACATTTCTTCCGAATCTGCTATTCGGAATCCCCGCCGGTCTGTGGATTAGTCGACTGCCTTACCGGCGAGTCTTGGTGATTGCCGATGTGCTTCGCTTCGTCCTGCTCGGCTCTGTACCCATTCTCGCCGCGTTCGGACTCCTTGCGATATGGCAACTATACGTCGTTATATTTCTCGCCGGAACGTGCACCCTGTTCGACGCCGTCGCCGCAGAATCCTTCACTCAAATGCTGGTCCCGCAGAGCAGCCGTCACTCGGCAAACAGTTCGATGGCTCTCAGCCTCTCCGCCGTCACCACCATCGGAACTGCCATCGGCGGCGCGCTTGTGCAAGCCCTGACAGCACCGGGCGCTATCGTCGCCGACGCGATTTCCTTTCTCCTCTCGGCGTATTGGAAGTCTCGCATCAAAGCCAGTGGCCATCGCCGCCCCAGCGGACGAGCCAGCGAAAGCCTGACTCGTCAGGGGCTGGCCGGGTTCCGCGTCATCTTTGGTCATCCGACGACTAGGCCAATCATCATCGCGGCGATGATTGGCGCACTCGGTGGACAGATCCAGAACGTCGTCCTTGTTCTCTACCTCGTCCGCGACCTACACCTCTCCGCCACGGCGGTGGGCGTTGTTCTGGCCATCGCTGGGCTCGCAGGAGTCACCAGCGCCCTCGCCGCCGGTTCGATCATCGCTAAACTCGGCGTCGGTCCAACCTTCATCATCGGTATGCTGCTGGCCAGCCTCGCCGGATTCGTTCTCGCTGCAGCCACCGGTCCACTCCCTCTCGTTCTGATAATACTTGTTGCAGCGCAAACCCTCCGAGGGTCCGGGCCATCTCTGTACGGTATAACTCAGCAGAGCATGAGGCAGACTCTTATTCCCCCCGAACTACTCTCGCGGGCCTTGGCAACGTGGCGTCTCTTGGTCTACGGCGTCCAACCTATCGGGGCTGTAGTCGGTGGAATCCTCGGTGAGCTGATCGGGCTGCGCGGCGCCCTATGCGTGAGCAGCAGCTTCATGATCATCGGAACCATCACCGGTTTCTCCAGCCCACTCCGGAAGCTGAAGATATTCTGAGCCCTCAGCCATAATCACATCAGACCTCGCTCGTACTCAATCCCGGCTGAGGTGTGCGTCAAAGTGTATTGCTTGGTCGGACAGGGTTGTGATCTCGACCCAGCCAAGTTAGGAGGGTACCGGGTCGACCGGGGTCGGTGAGCGGCAGGTCCAACGGTGGGGGTCAGGCGCCAGCAAGCCCGACGGGGAGAGTCGGACACGGCTGCTCGAGGTCAACTACGTCGTGGACCAGCTCCGCGAGGTCTACACCGAGGAAGGCGTCGAGATCTGGCTGCACGGCCGCAACCGCGGCCTAGGCGGGCGCCGGCCACTGGAGCTGCTGCATGAAGGACAGTTCGACACCGTCCTCGAAGCCGTCGAACGGCTCAACGCCGGAACCATGTAGGTGACCAACCTGGCCGTCGCTGTCTCCCGAACAAAGATCACCGAGGTCCGGGGAACCTTCCAGCGGCACACCGGACCCCACGTCACGTCAGTGGTCGGCAGCCCCGCCGGCGGGCGATGGGGACGCCCAGGCGCCTACCCGGTCCTCTACCTCGGCCGCCCGACCGACGCCGTGGTCGGGGAGGCATACCGGCACCTCGTCGACGACATCGAGGGCATGACCGGCGACACCGTCGGCCCCCGCACTCTCTGGACCTTGCAGGTGGCGGTCACCGACGTCGTCGACCTCCGCGACCCGGCAAGCCTGGCAGCCGTCGGGCTCACAACCGGTGACCTGCACAGTGACACCGACAATTCGGCTCCCCGCCGACCCTCGTCGCCTGCGTGTCGTCCGTACCCGCGAGGCGGGGAACTATTGCTAGTCGCCCCCAGCGAGGTGGCCCGCGAGCTCGGCCTGTCGCGACCGACCGGCCGTCGACCGCTTACTGCAGGCCGGGCTCGCTGGACCGGTCACGACACGGGGAGCTGCCGGCTCGTGCGGGCCGCCGAAGCCGACCGGCTAACCGCCGCAGCGCCCGTCGACGTCGGTACTCCCCCGGCTCTCGTCATTCGGCTCGGCCCGCCCGAGGTGGCGACGCGCTCCTGGCGACCCTCGTTCTGCTGGTCCGCGGACTGGCGTCCCGGGTCCGGCGGGACGCCGTACGCGGAGATCGGGTCACCGGCGCGGACGCTCCCGTCGACAGCGATCGCCCGGCCGCCCTCGTCGCTGGGCCCGTCCTCGCCGCGTACTCGATCGACGAGCCCGACGAGGTCGCGCCCCCGCCGGCAGCCAACGGGACCCGGTACCGCTTCGCCGTGCACGAAGACCCGGATGTCGCCGAGTCCTTCACCGGGCGGCGCTGGCAGCACCCCGCCGGGTGGACCCGAGCGCCCTGGAAGTGCTGTGAGCACCTTGCAGCCGCTCCCACAGCCGTCGACGCTGGAGCGTTGGGTCGGTGAGGGCGGCTGGTTGGTCGATCTGCTGCTGCCTAGCACCGACGCCGGCGTGGCCGGACAGGCTCTCATCGTGACGGTACCGTTCCGGCCTGCCCGTCGCCTCGCCATCGTGCAGCTGTGCGCGGGCATCGCCGTCTTCACGGCCGGACTTCGTCCTGCGCGGCGTGCACTGAGAGTGCTGAGCCCCTCGACGGGGCATGACAGGACGGCCCTGAGCATGGAGGACCCGTGATCCAGCAGCACGCTGCGGACGTGGACGGCACGCCTGTCCGCTGGCTCGAGCAGGGCAGCGGTGTGGCCGTCGTGCTGGTGCACGGCATCCCGACGTCGCCGGCGCTGTGGCGCCATGTCATGCCGCTGCTGCCGGGACTGCGCGTGCTTGCCTTCGAGATGACCGGCTACGGACAGAGCATCCCGGCCGGCCGCACCCGGGACGTCTCCGTCGGCGCCCAGGCCGACCGGCTGAACGGCTGGC
>JAABUM010000785.1_pt1 | contig 51913 bp, 47 predicted proteins | sample 5559161 | NCBI WGS metagenome assembly JAABUM01 (sample SAMN10711868, study PRJNA513369) | rock metagenome | isolation source: Antarctica rocks | place: Antarctica: Victoria Land, Siegfried Peak nord
GTTCCAGAGCACTTTGATCCTCCTCGGTCAGTGCATAGACGAACTTAGGACGGGCTTTCATGCGGGTATTCTACCCGCACAAGGTTACGCACCCTCAATACCTGATTACATTTGCACGATTACTTAGGAAGGGTGCAGACAGGAGAAGAGGGCGCGATGAATCGTGCCCCTACGGGTCTTTCTGCTGCCCGCGCAGGCGGGGAGTTGCCCTTCCGAAGCACGGGGGTTCAGCCCCGTGTAGAACCAGGGTCAGATCGCGGGCATGACGTTGCCGCCGCAGACGGGGACGTACAGGCCGGTGACGTAGCTCGCCAGGTCCGAAGCCAGGAAGGCGACGACGTTGGCGATTTCCTGGTCGGTGCCGCGCCGCCGCAGGGGGACGGTGGCGGAGTAGCCGGGCTGGTCTTCGGTCCCCGACTCCCGTGCCCGGTCGCTGATGGTCCAACCCGGCGCGACCTGGTTGACCGTGATGCCGTGCGGGCCGACCTCTTTTGCCAGAATACGCAGGACGCCGTCCATGCCGCGCTTGCCGGCGACATAGGCCGACTGCGAGGGGAAGTTCTGCATGGCGCACTCGGTATTGATGCCGATGACGCGCCCGCCCTTGCCCTTCTCAATCATGCCGGGGACGAACGCCTGGGCCATGAGGACGTTGTGCAGGACGCACGACCGGAACTGGCCTTCATAGTCTTCCGGCGACTGTTCCAACACGGAAGTCCAGTCGTACTGGATCACCGCGTTGTTGACGAGGATGTCCGCCGCGCCCAGTTCGTCCGCCACCATGTCGCGCATCGCCAGGACGGCGGCGCGGTCCGTGACGTCCGCCTGCACGGCCAGGGCGCGTCGCCCCATCGCCGTGATCTCGGCGTACAGTTGGTCGGCCATTGCCTTGTTTTGCAGGTAGTTGATCGCGACGTCCGCGCCGCACTGTGCCAAAGTCCGCGCCATGACGCGGCCAAGCTGGCCGGTCGCCCCGGTCACGACGGCGACATGGCCGGTCAAATCGAGAGTGAGTGGTGTTGTCATCGGGTTCCTTTCAAGGGCAGTGACCGCAGGGTGACGAGGTCCAGCGGCCCGACGGCGGGGGTGTTCCACGGGGCTGAACCCCCGTGCTGTAAAAGTGCAAGCCCCCGCCTGCGCGGGCGAAGTCTAAAGAACCATTCGGCGTAAGTCTTATGCCAGCGAAGGCGGGGATTTGCTTTTCTAAAGCCCAGGGGTTACCCCAATAAAACCTTCAGCCCTGGGGAAGTGCTCCCTTCTGCGGCAGTGACCGCAGGGTGACGAGGTCCAGCGGCCCGACAGCGGGCAGCGTCACGATGCCGTTGTGCATGACGATGGTTCCGGCGGGCACGTCATTGACGCCGCTGTTGCTGCGGCGGACGGCGAAGCGCAAAGTCTTGACGCGGGCGAGTTCGGGGACGCGGACCGTCACGGCGAAGGTCCGGGCGGCGTAGCCGCTGTTGTGGACGGCGAAATCCTTCTCGTCGTCGGCGTCCCCGAACGTGGGCGACGTGTCGTTGCTCAGGCCGATGCCCCAACTCCCATCCGGGTTCCGGGCCGCCGCCGCCGTCAGCTTGGGCTTCTTGCCGTAGGTGTAGGTCATGTCGCCTTCGGACACGCTCCGGCTGGCCCGGAAGACCGCCCCGACGTCGAACGCCTGCGACAACTGCTTGTAGTAGTAATACTTCTGGAACGTCGTGACGGCAAAGGGGCTGGGCGTGTAGGCCAGAATCCGGGTCGCGTTATCTTTGGGATCGGGAACCTCGAACGCGACAAAGTGGACCCAGTGCGTGACCCGGTGGTTCATGTCGCTGAGGAAGCGCGAGGCCAGCGAGGCCGCGCGCACGGCGTCGCCGAGGAGTTCGGAGCCGTTGTCGCTGGCCTCGGTCATCCAGTACGATTTGCCCGTGCCAGCCACGCGGCGCGCGGCCTGGGCGGTCGCCGCCATGTTGTACGAGTGCGAGGCGATGCCCGCCAGGTCGGCCCAAGCGATGGGGTCGGCTTGGAGCGCGTCGAGCTGCGCGTACAGCGAGCCGTCGGCGCTGGCGTTTTCGGGGGCGATGATCTGGACCCGCGCCATCCCCTGCGCGTCCAGGTCGGCGCGCAGCCGCTTGACGACGCGGACGATCTGGGCGGGCGTGAACCGCTCCCGGTCGTTCGGCTCGTTCTGAACGCCGGTCACGTCGGGCACGACGCCGGTTTGCTGCTTCAATTGCCGCAGGAAGTCGGCCAGCAGGTCTGCGTAAGGCTCCGCGTCGGCCTCCTTGAGCGCCATGCCCGTGTCGGCGCTGCCGTCGGGACGTTTCTCGGCCATGTAGGGCGGCAGGTGGTCGGGGGCCAGCAGGAGGGTGGAAACGCCGTTTTTCCGCGCGTCGGCGATCATCCCCGAATCCACATAGCAGCCCCGGAACTGGGACAGGTCGTGCGCGCCCGGCGTGGGCGCGTACTGGTCTGTGTTGAACCACAGCCGCAGGGTCTTGAAGTTCAGGTCATGCCACAGCCGCCCCGAAAGCGTCTGCCGCTGCGCGGGTGTCAGGGTCTGGTACTCGCGCCCGAAGTTCAGGCCGCTCGCGCCGAAGCCCCGGAACGTCTGCCGCGCGCCCGGCTCCACGGTGATGACCACGCCCGCCGCTGCGGGTACGGGCGGGGTGGGGGCCTGCGCCTGCGCGGGATGGGCGAAGGCCAGGCAGGCGCCGGCCAGGGCGTACAAACTCAGGCGGCTGGGTGGTCTGATGGGTCGCATGGAGGGATTGTACCCGAAAGCCACCGGCAGGGGAAGAGGCACCGGCACTGGAAGTGCCGGTCTACTCCCGTGAAAGTCGCTCCGCGACTCAAGACTGGCTTACGAGAACTGTTCCTCAGTCGCGGAGCGACTTTCACTTCGAGTAGCCCGGCACTTCCAGTGCCGGGCGCATCTGCCGGTGCCGGCGGCACTCCCGCCGCGCCCGCCTCCCGCCGCGCCCGTGTTTGGGATACCAGCCATTCGGATACAGTAATTTCAGCGCAACTTGTGCCGCACGCCAAAGGAGCGTTAATTTTGATGCAAAACCAAAACAGAACATCTTCGGCCCTTCTCGCCGTGACCGCCGCCCTGGCTCTGGCCGGGGCGGGCGCGCGGGCGGCGGACCCGATCCGCGTGGTCATCAACGGTACGCCGCTGGCCTTCGCCCACACGCCGCCGATGCAGGTCAAAGGCTCGACTCTGGTCCCCATGCGGGACATCTTTGAGGCGCTGGGCGCGACCGTCAAGTTCGACAAGGCCTCCCAGACCGTCTACGGGCAGAAGGGCGCAACGGCAATCATCCTGCCGCTGGGGGCGCTGACGGCGACCGTCAGCGGCCAGCCGCACACCTTGCCGCAGCCCGCCCAACTTGTCGCCGGGACCACGCTGGTCCCCCTGCGCTTCATTTCCGAGGCGCTGGGCGCGTCCGTCGGCTGGAACCCGGCCACCAGCACCGTCACGATCCAGACCGTGGACCCCCATCTTGCCACCCTGCCCGCGCCGCCGGCGGCGGACAACGGCGTCGTGACGGGACAGGTCACGGGCATCTACACGAACACGACGCCGACCCAGCTCACGCTGCGGGTGGGCGGCAAGAACACGGTCGTGCCGCTTTCGGCCAGCACGATCATCCTGCGCTCGACGGCGGGCCAGCCCGCCGTCGAAGCCCCCCTGAGCGCCGTGAGGCCCGGCGACCAGGTGATGGTGCAGCGCGGCGACAACGGCGTCGCGACCATCGTGACGGCGACGTTTGGCGAGGTGGCGGGGACCATCGTCGGCATCGGCAGGCTGGCGAACGGCAATTCGGCCATCACGCTGGACAGCGGGCGGGTCGTTGAGCTGACGCCGGATGCGCCGGTCACGTTCGGCGGGCTGGCCGTCGCCCTGCGCGACCTGAAGACGGCGGAAAAAGTCGTCATCCGCACCAACCCGGCCAACAATCTGGGCTACGGCGTGGCCGTGGCGACGGCGGCGACGCCGAACCCGACCCCGCCGGGCGAGGCGCCCGCCCCGGCCAATCCTCTGCCCCCAGGGGCGGCCTCGGTCGAGGTGACGTCGTTCACGACGGACGCGACCAAGCCCCTGCGGGCGGGCGACACGCTGACGGCGACCCTAGCGGGGACGCCGGGCGGTAAGGCGACGTTCTCGATCCCCGGCGTGGCCGAGGACCTCGCCATGAAAGAAACCTCGCCCGGCGTCTATGTGGGGACCTACACTGTCACCAAGAGCGCCAATGCGCCCCGCGCTTCGGTCCTGGGCAAGCTGACGGCCGGGGGCGTGACCGGCCCGCTGATCCAGGCGCCGGGGACGCTGATCATTGACACGCAGCCGCCCAAGATCACCGACTTCGGCCCCGCCCGTGATGCAACCGTTGAGACCGAGCACCCGCTGATCTACGCCACGTTCTCCCACCCCGCCGGCGTCGAGGTGGACCCCGGCACGACCAAAATCACCCTGGACGGCAAGGACGTGACGGGCGATGCCGCCGTGACGGCGTCGCTGTTCACCTACAAGCCCGCCGACGCGCTGGCGAGCGGCGGGCACACCGTTTCGGTCACGGTTGCCGACCGCGCGGGCAACGCGGCGACCCAGAGCTGGGGCTTCAAGGTCTCGACGAGCAAGGTCGTCCAGTCGTTCACCACCAATGAGCTGTCCGGCCACGCCGTCGGGGCGGGCGCGACCGTCGTGTTCACGCTCAAAGCGCAGCCGGGCGGCAAGGCGACGGCGGGTGTCGGCAGCCTGGCGAGGACGATCCCCCTGCGCGAGACCGATGCGGGCGTCTATGTCGGCGAATACACCGTCAAGGCCGGCGACAGCGTCCAAGATGCGCCCGTGACGGCGCGGTATGAGGCGCGGGACGGGACGGTGGTGACGACCAGCCTGGCGTCCGGCCTGACCATCGCGGCGGGGCCGCCGCCTGCCCCGAAGATCGTCAGCCCCACTGACGCCGCTTATGTGGATGCCGCTCAGCCGCTGGTCGTCAAGGGCCGCGCCGCGCCGGGCAGCACGGTCCGGATCGTCGTCTCCTACGAGAGCAAAGTCCTCGGCGGCCTCCTGCCGGTGAGCGGCCAGAGCGCCACCAAAGACGTGGTCGCGGACAAAAACGGGGACTGGACGGCGGATGCCCTCTCCCTCAAGGTCCGCAGCCTGCTGTTCGGGGGCAGCCGGGACACGGTGTTCACCATCACCGCCACGGAACTGGACGCCGGCGGCAACCCCGCCTCGGAGGACGCCAAGGTCACGGTCAGGCCGGGTTAGGACTGCGATTGACACCGGCACTGGAAGTGCCGGCCTACGCGAAGTGAAAGTGCCTTCGGCGCTGAGGAGAGTATGCGTTAGCCTTTCCGTAGTCGCGGAGCGACTTTCACCGAGAGTAGCCCGGCACTTCCAGTGCCGGGTGCTCGCTTGTTTCCGTCTTACGCGAGAGGTCTTATGAACGCAATACTGGTGCGGCTGAAGCGCATCTTCTGGATCAAGTTCACCTTCGATGTCTTTGAGCGCTTCGGCAAAGACAACGGCGGCCTGCTGGCCGCTGGCCTGGCCTTCTTCCTCGTCCTGGCCTTTGTGCCGCTGCTCCTAGTCGGCCTGTGGGCGCTGGGGCTGGTCTACTCCCACAAGCCGGATGAGGCTGTGGCGCAGATTCAGCACCTGCTGTCCACGCAGATCCTGCCGGGCGCGGCGGGCGATGAGGTGAAACACCTGATGGAGCGGGCGCACATCGCCGACACCCAGGGCCACGCGGGACCGACCCTGCTGCACATCCTGCAAGGTCACGGAGTCGCCGGCCTGGTTGGTCTCCTGGGCGTCGTCTGGGCGTCCATCCAGATTTTCATCAATGGCTCGACGGCCATGAACGCGGCCTGGCAGACCCCAGAAAAGCGCAACTGGTTCCAGCTACGCGGCGTTGCCCTGGCCCTGCTGGTGGGCGTCGGCGTCCTGCTGGTTCTGTCCCTGGCGGGGACAGCCGCGTCCACGGCCTTTTCTAACAGCCGCTTCGCGCATGAGGTCCCATTCGAGGGGGCCGTCATCTCCGGCCTGATCGAACTGGTGGCAGTCATCGTCAGTGCCCTGATGTACGCCGTCACTTACAAGTTCCTGCCGTCGCCGTCAGCCAACGTCTCCTGGAGGTCTGTTCTGGTCGGCGGCATTGTGGCGGCGGTGGCGTTTGAGTTGGTCAAGAAGGTTCTGTCGGTTTATCTGCTCAAGCCTAATACGTCGCTGTACGGCGAATTGGGCAACCTGATCGCCTTCGTCCTCTGGGTCTATTACTCAATGATGATCTTGCTGCTGGGGGCGGAAGTGTCGGCGGTGTACGCGAGCGAGGTGGAGAGCGCGCGCGCCACTCGCCTGAAGCGGACGGGCGCGGCGACCCCGTCCGCAGGGTCGGACGTGTCTTCCGGCTCGCCGCTGGCGCGGGCGAAGGAGAAGAACCGGGCGCAGCGGATACGGAAGACGGGTCAGAAGGACGGGGAGCAGGCGAAGAGATAAAGACAAGGACCCGGCCTTGAAAGGCCGGGCTAAGGAGAACACAAAGCCCCTCCGGGGCTGGAGAGTGGCCGGCGATGGCTCTTCCTCAGCCCCGGAGGGGCTTTGTAATCCCTTAGCCCGGCCCTTCAGGGCCGGGTTTTAGGCGGCGGGTTCTCAAAACAGCCCCCAACGCTTCTTCTTCGGCCCCGCGCCGCCCTCCCCGTCTCTGTCTTCCCCGTCCTTGCCCCCTTCCTCATCCGCTTCCTCATTCGCTCTCTCCGGCTTCGGACCCAGCTTCTCCATCTCCTGGGCGGCATACTTTCCCGGATCGCCGTCCGGGTCCATCTCCGCCGCCAACTCGAACTGCGCCCGCGCGTCTTCGGTCCGCCCGTCCGCGAGGTAGCAGCCGCCCAGAACCGAGCGGCGCAGGGCGTCGTCCGGCTGAAGCGCCAGCGCGCGCTCGTACAGCGGGATGGCCTGGTCCAGACGCCCGAACATGGCGTGGAGGCGGCCCAAGCTGACGACGGCCTTGTGGTAGTCGGGCGCCCTTTCCAGCGCCTGCTCGTTCAGGCGGATTGCCTCATTCCACTTCTCCTCCTGCTCATAAGTCCCGGCCATGTTCACATACAGCGCGGGATTGTCCGGCGCGTATTCCAAGGCCTTCTCCCAGAAGTTGCGGGCGGTCTTGGGGTCGCCCAAATAAATAGAGGCCAGCCCCAATTCAAAGTAGATGTCCCCCAGGTCGGCCGGGCTGTCGGTGACGGCTGCCGCGCGACTCAGGCGCTTGCGGGTCATGGCGTAATCCGTCTGGGTCTTGTAGAGCATGGCGCTGTTGTACAACGCCAGAAAGAAATCGGGGTCTTGCGCGACCGCCTGCTCATAGTAGCCGAGCTTCGTTTCCGGCGTCCGCGCCAGCCGCTTGCCTTTCAGAAACGCGACATACGCAGGCCACGAAGGCGTCACCTGCAAAGCGTCCGTCGTAAAATTCCAGGGCATGTTCGCGCCCAGGGTGTCCAGCAGCGCCGCGCAGAGTTTATATTGCAGGGCGATCCACAGGTCGTAATCCAGGGCCAAAACTTCGGGCCGCGCGCCCGCGTCGAAGGCCGCGAACGTCAGGCTGTCCGGTGCAAAAAACTCGCCCGTGGCGGGGAGGAAGACGCGCAGCGAAACGGTGACACGGGCCAGCGCGCCCGTCTCGGGGTGGCGCTCACAGGACAGCATCCCGTCTATGAGCGCGTCGCACTGCGCTTTGGCCGCCAGCGCGAAGACCTCGCCTTCGGTCAGCGGCGGAACGGGCCGCTCCCTCTTGTCCGCCCCGCCCAGCGCGTCGTGGACATCGGCGTAGGCGAAGCCGCCCGCCGCCTCGACGGCGGTTTCGAGGGCGAACAGAATCCCGTGCTCAAAGAGCAGGATGTCGTCGCCGAACATGTCCGCGCCCAAGGGCGCGAAGACGAGTTTCCGCTGCGGCGGCGGATTGGGTTGCTGCGAATCCATGCTACAATTGTACCTGAGCCGAAGCGCTGGGAGAAGCCATGGAAGAAGATAAGCAGGTTATATTAGATTGGGTGCATCTGCCGGCAGGTGTGAAGGCTGGCTCGCTTTGGGATGCCTTACACGACGCGCGGCTGTATTTCGTGGCTTCCGACCCGCTGGCCCGGACGGCTACACTATGCTTCGAGATATTCTACTTGAAGGATGGCGTGACCATCACCTTCAATCTGGACGGTGTTACCTCGCTTCGTGCGACGAGGGCAGCGCGCTGGCCCGGCGGCTATGAAAGGCCGGAGGGTATTAGCCGGGGCGAGGAATCACGCCTCATCGCCGAATATCAAGCCAAGTGGCGCGAGGAGTCGCTGGATTGGACCGAACTGGAAGCGGCGCTCGGGTCTGCTAATTTTAGCGTCTCCGACGATGACAAGGATTATCTCGATATTTCCAGTGCGTATGTGGTTCAGAACGGCACTGAGACAACTCTGCATTTCCAGGGACATCTCCAGAGTACCGATCTATGGCACGAACTGTTTCTGCGCGGCAGTCATCTCAACGTGGTTCGTAGCGACGACGGCGAATTTAGCTTGGAACGGCTCCTTGCACTGGGCGAGGCTTGGTGGGACGGGTTCGCGGAGGAGGAAACCAATTAACGGACGAATACTTATTTGGGGGGTAGCGGTCTGTGTGGGAATGGTCGCTTTTTTGATCGCTAGGCCGAAGCTGACGGCTGCCGCACCGCTAACGGCTCCTGTTCAGGCGCCCGCCGCCGAACAAGGGGAAAATGTTAAGCCGCCCGTCGTCACGCCCCAGATGACGCGCTACTCGCGGACGCGCTACGCGCTCTACTTCGCCGGAACGGCCTACAGTCTGCTGGCGCTGTGGGGGACATTGGCGACGGGCCTGTCCGCGCGGCTGCGGCGGCTGGTCCAGCCGCTGCGCTTCTCGTTCTTCCAACTGACGAGCTACTACGCCCTGCTGACGCTGGTTCTGCTGGTCGTCCATGCCCCGCTGACCTGGTACAGCGGCTACTACCTGGAACACGCTTACGGGCTGTCGTCGCAGAGCGCCGGCGCCTGGATGGGCGATCTGGCGAAGGGCGTGGGGGTGGACGTGGCGACGACGGTTCCCATTCTGTGGGGTCTTTTCTGGCTGATCCAGCGTTCGCCGCGCCGGTGGGCCTTGTGGTTCTGGGGCGCGCTCATCCCCCTTATCGCTTTCGGCATCTTCGCCGCCCCGCTCGTTGTGGACCCGCTGTTCAACACGTTCACCCTGATGCCGCCCGGCCCGCTGAAGACGCAGATCGAGGCGCTGGCGGCGAAGGCGGGCATCCCCGACGCGCCGGTCTATGTGGTGGACAAGAGCAAGCAGACGCACTCGACCAACGCCTATGTGACCGGCATCGGGTCCTCGGCGCGGATCGTCCTGTGGGATACGACGCTCCAACGGATGCCGCCGGACCAGATCCTCGCCGTCGTCGCGCACGAGATGGGGCATTACGTCCTCAAGCACCTGTACTGGGGCTTCCTGATGTCCGTCGGCGGCCTGCTGCTCCTGCTGCCGCTGGCCCAAAAGTTCGTCGAGGGCCTGGTGGCCCGCTTCGACCCCCGCTGGGGCGTCCACGGGCTGACCGACTACGCCGCCACACCCGCCCTGCTGCTGACGGTGAGCCTGTTCATCTTCTTGCTGGCCCCCATCACCAACGGCGTCTCGCGCGCCGTCGAGCACCAGGCGGACGCCTACGGCCTGGCTGTGGCCGGCAACCGCCCCGCCATGGCGCGCGCCTTCGTCTCGCTCTCCGAGCAGAACCTGAGCGACCCAAACCCGCCCGCCTTCATCAAGTTCTGGCTGTTCACCCACCCGCCCTTGCAGGAGCGGATCAACTTTGCACTAGGGAAGAAGTAGGGTGAGGCAGGAGATTCCCTGTCGTTGGCGAACAGCAACAATGACAAGGTTTTATGTTCGCCAACGGCGGCGCGAGAACCACCAACTCCGAGAGGCCCGGATATTATGAGCCAAAAACCATTCATTCATAAACTCACCCTGCGGAACTTCCGGTCCATCCGCAACGAAACTGTGACGTTCGCTAACCCGCTCTTTCTGGTCGGCAGAAATGGCTCCGGCAAGAGCAACTTCGTGGACGCTCTGGCATTTCTATCGGAGTGTATGACTATTCCTTTGTCGTCTGTTATTGAAAGGAAAGGCGGGTTAGGTAGGATCGGTTATTTGGAAACGCCTCTGGATGCTCCTTATGTATCACTTCGGGTTGATTTCCGTAGCAATGAAGGTCAGTCATTCAATGGCTTTTATGCCTTTCAACTTATGGTTACGCCCGACAGCAGATACGAGGTCGCGAGGGAACAATGCAAGGTGACTTTTAGTGGCAGCACCTCGGTTTGGCTGAACCGTATTGGCAGCCAAATTAGATCGAGTGTGCCAGGTATACAATTTGCTGCGTCTCCATTATCCCTTGTCCTACCACTTCTAGGCGGTGTCCAAGATTTCGCGCCGTTGTATCAGTCTCTCGCCGCGATGCGCGTCTACAAGATAGAACCGGATCAGATCAGCGGCATACAGAGTCAAGACGATGAAGCCTTATTGAAAAGGGATGGCTCTAATCTCATCAGCGTGCTATGGCGGTTGGCGAGACAGAAAGGGCAGATGACGCGGCTCAATGAGTTGCTCCAAACTGTCGTTCCTGGCGTCACACCAATCTCGCCGGAATTTTCCACCAGTGGTAAATCTCAACTATATTTTGAGCAACAGTGGCCACGTATGAAAAGCGTGTTCGAGGCTGCCGCCATGTCAAGTGGCACTCTTTATGCTCTTGGCCTGGTCGCTGTCGCTTTGCAGGAGCCAGCCCCTTCAGTTAGTAGTATTGAGGAGCCTGAGCTAAACATCCATCCGGGCGCTCTTGAGGCGATTGCCGACATCATCAACATTGCGGCAGAGCGGACGCAGGTTGTAGTCACAACACACAGCCCCGATCTGCTGGATACGAAATGGATTGCGCCGGAAAACCTTCGGGTGGTCGAATGGGACAAAGGAGCCACACACATTTCCGAGTTGGGAGAAGCACCCGTCAAAGCCTTGCAGCAGCACTTGATGGGGGCGGGTGAACTGCTACGGGCCAACGCGCTAGATGCCGCCGCGCCTTCGGCACCTGACTCGGAGGATGTTTCTGACCTGTTCGACGAGGACCTGGTATGATCCAGCCCATCGTGGAAGGGCAGGGAGAAGAAAAGGCGTTCCCGATTCTGCTGCGCCGCCTGATCCCCGAGTTCGGCTGCTATGTGGATGTCGGCGGGGCGCCGTTCCGAAGCAAGCGAACAGAGATGGTACGGGAGACGGATTTCAAGCGCGCCGTTCAGATCGCGGCGTTTAAACCGAATGCCTGTGCTCTCCTGGTCCTCTTTGATGCCGATGACGACTGCGCTTCCACACACATTCCCAACATGGCGCGATGGGCGCGGGAGGTCGCGCCGCAACTGCCGAGCGCGGTTGTTATGGCACGTCGGGAGTATGAGGCGTGGTTTTTGGCGGCAATCGAATCTTTGAGGGGAGAGCGGCGGATACATCTGGAGGCAGCCTACCCTGACGACCCGGAACAGGTGCGCGCCGCCAAAGGCGTCGTCAGCCGGTTCATGCCGCCGAACACGCCTTACGCCGAGACGGCGGACCAGCCGGCATTGTCGGCATTGTTTGACCTGGGAGCTGCCTACCGGCGCGCGTCATCGTTCCGAAAATTGGTGAAAGAGCTTTGCCGCATCCTGGAAGAATTGGGACAGGAGCCGGTTATTCCGCCGGACTGGGAGAGGGAGCACGCATGAGCAATATCACCCTGCGCCGCGCCGGGCGCGCGGATGCCGAGGCGGTCATCGGGCTGATCCTCGCCCTGGCCGAATTTGAAAACCTGCCGCCGCCGGATGCCGACGCGCAGGCGCGGCTGATTGAACACGGGTTCGGGAACAATCCGAAGTTCGAGGTTCTGCTGGCCGATGTGGATGGGGCGCCTGGCCCGGTCGGGTACGCGCTGCTCTTCCCCACCTACTCGACGTTTCTGGCCCAGCCGACGCTGTACCTGGAAGACATGTTCGTGCTGCCCGAATATCGCCACCGAGGCATCGGGAAGGCGCTGCTGCGCGAGGGTGTCCGCACGGCCTTCGAGCGCGGCTGCGGGCGGATGGAGTGGACGTGCCTAGATTGGAACGCGAACGCGCAGGCGCTGTACGAGCGCATGGGCGCGCGCCGCCTGTCCGAGTGGTATCTGTACCGGATGACCCGCGACGCGATGGCGCGGATGCTGGGGGAGGATGGGAATGTTTAAAAATGTTTAAACCGGGCGGGGTCTGGGACGACACCGAGGGCCGTCCAATCCAGGCGCACGGGGGCGGCGTCCTGTACGACCGGGGAACGTACTACTGGTTCGGCGAGAACAAGGACGCGCCGAATGTCGTCGGCGCGGACGGCGCGTTTCTGGCCCGCGTGGATGTCGTCGGTGTTTCGTGCTACTCGTCGCCCGACTTGCAGCACTGGAAGAACGAGGGCGTCGCGCTGCCCGCCGTCCCCGACGACCCCGCGCACGACCTGCACCCAAGCCGCATCGCCGAGCGGCCTAAAGTCCTCTACAACGCCCGCACCCGGCAGTACGTCCTGTGGCTGCATGTAGACAGCCCGGACTACGCCTACGCCCGCACGGGCCGCGCCGTGAGCGACGCGCCGACCGGCCCGTTCCGCTATCTGGGCAGCATCGCACCCACCGGCGCGGACAGCCGGGACATGACCGTCTTCCAGGACACGGACGGCGCGGCGTATCTGTTCTTCTCCTCAGGCTGGAACAAGACGATGCGGATAGCCCGGCTGACGGACGACTACCTGGACACGACGGGCGAAGTCGCCGAGGCGTTTGTCGGTCAATCGCGCGAAGCCCCTGCCGTGTGGACGCACGAAGGCCGCTACTACTTCATCGGGTCAGGCTGCACCGGCTGGGCGGCGAACGAGGCAGAGTACGCCGTTGCCCCGTCCCCGCTCGGTCCGTGGGAGGTCAAGGGCAATCCGTGCGTCGGGCCGGGCGCGGAGACGACGTTCGGCGCCCAGAGCACGTTCGTCCTGCCCGTGGCGGGGAAGCCCGGCGCGTTCGTCTTCCTGGCCGACCGCTGGAACGCCGAAAACCTGCAAGACTCACGCTACGTCTGGCTGCCGCTGGAAGTGGACGGAGATTGGGTGACGGTCCGCTGGCGCGACGAGTAGGAGTTGTCGGTGTTCGATAGGTGAACCCGCCCTGCTCGTCCCTGCCCTCATTTTCGCTTCCGCCACCAGTTCCACAGTAGAAGTGCAGTTATTCCTACTCCGACGGAAGAAATGATGTAAATACGCAGCCAGATACGGTTGATCCATTCAAAGTGCTGGTTCAGCGCCTTTGACTCTGGGAGGTTGTTCATAGCTTCTATCGTCTGCATCATGCCTTGAAAGCTTTCCAGACGGCCTCGGCACCGCCAAATTGCCCGGCCCTGGTATTCCCAAAGTGCGATGTGGGCGTCAGCATCGCTTGGGTCAGCCGCAATGGCAGCTTTCAGCGTCTCGATGGCCTCTCGCTTCTTTCCCTGCCACCATTGTAGCTTTCCTAAATGGATAAGGGCATACGAATTAAGAGGGTCAAGATCAACGGCACGTTGAAACGCCGCCAGCGCCTTGTTACCCTTAGCTCTATCACGGCCTCTGCTTGCCTCCGCTGCGAGATGATAACCAAGCCAGACATACAGGCTGGGTTCATCGGGGCACAAACGTACTGCCGCCCGCACTGCGGCCAATGCTTCAGGGGAATAGCCTGAGTTTGAGAGAGCATGAGCCAAACCACCCTGAATATCTCCATCATCTGGCTACAATCGAGCCGCTTCACGCCACTCCGGGAGGGCTTCCTCCCGCTGACCCAAATCCCATAAAGCGCTCCCGATGTTATTAAGGGCGTAACCGTCTTCGGGGTCAAGGCGGCTCGCCTCACGCCATTCTGCAATGGCTTCCAAAAGTTTGTTTTCCTCATACAACTCTATCCCACGGTCCATATGCAGTTCAGACGCCTCAGACATGGCTACTACCCCCATGTTTAGTTTACTCGGCCGCACAGGAAAAGTAGCAGACAAGTGAAAACGGCTCCTTGAAGTTTTTCGCAAACTTCTTTTGACACGGAAAGACCACGAGACAGGAAAACCATGCCCCAATTCACATTCAGATCGCCCGGCGCGGCGGCGCTTGCCGCCGGTGCTGCCGTTCTCGGCGCGCTGATGGCGGCCCCCGGAGGGGCGGGCGCGGCGGCGCTTCCCCAGGTCGCCTTCCAGCAGTACACGCTGCCCAACGGGCTGCGCGTCATCCTCGCCCCGGACACGCGCCCGGAAGCGCCGCCCGTCATCGCCGCCGATGTCACCTATGACGTCGGCTCGCGCTCCGAGCGGCCGGGGCGCAGCGGCTTCGCCCACCTCTTCGAGCACATGATGTTCCAGGGGTCGGAGAACGTCGCCAAGACCGAGCACATCCGCCTGATCCAGTCCAACGGCGGCTCGATGAACGGCACCACCAACCAGGACCGCACCAACTTCTTCGAGGCCCTGCCCGCCAACCAGCTCGCCCTGGCCCTGTTCCTGGAAGCCGACCGGATGCGCGCCCTGGACATCAGCCAGACCAACCTCGACAACCAGCGGCAGGTGGTCGAGGAGGAAAAGCGGCAAAGCTACGACAACCGGCCCTACGGCCATACCTACGAGGCCCTGCTGGACCAAGCCTATCAAGGGTTCGCCTACAAGCACACGACCATCGGCTCGATGGCGGACCTGGACGCGGCGAGTCTGGACGACGTCCGGCAGTTCCACAGCCGTTTCTATGCGCCCCGCAACGCGGTCCTGTCGGTCACGGGTCGGTTCGACGGGGGGCAGGCCCGCGCGCTGGTGGCGCGCTACTTCGGCCCCATTGCGCCGGGGACGGCGGCCCCGGCGACCGTCTTCGCCGAGCCGACGACGTATCCGGGGGAGCGGCGCAAGACCCTGTCCGACCCGCTGGCCCGGCAGCCGCAGTATGTCGCCGGCTATGTCACCGTGCCGGGGAACAGCCCCGACTTCTATGCCCTCTCGCTCCTGGGCGATGTTCTGGGCAGCGGGAGGACCTCGCGCCTGTACCGGGCGCTGGTCGAAAAGGACCTCGCCGTCGGGGTCGGGGCCGGGCCGGACGAATCCATCGGGCCGGGCCTGTTCACGATCTCCGCTTCGCTCCCGCCCCAGGGAGACATGACCGGGGTGGAGGCCGTGTTGGACCGGGAGATCGCCCGTGTCCAGGCGGACGGCGTGACGCCCGACGAGCTGGCGAAGGCGAAGGCTCAGGAGCGGGTGGGGATGGTCCGGGGCCTGCAAACCGCCCTGGGCCGCGCCCAGCAGCTCGGGCTGTACGCCGTGCAGTTCCATGACCCGAACCGCATCAACACGCTGCTCATGGACCTGCAAAAAGTGACGGCGGCGGATGTGCAGCGGGTCGCCCAAAAGTACCTCGTCCCGGCGAACCGCTCAGTCGTCATCACGCAGCCCGCCGGCGCGGCGGCAGCCCCAGTCATGCCCGCAGGCCCGGCAGAAAGGACCGCTAAATGAAATCCACACCTCAGCCCCCTGCCCTGAACGGCAGGGCTGTAAAAGAGCAAATCCCCGCCTGCGCGGGCATGAAGATTACGCGCCGGACGCTTCTTTCTTCGCCCGCGCAGGCGGGGGCTTGCACTCTTGAAGCCCAGGGGTTCAGCCCTGGGAGGGCCTATGCACAGGCATTGGCAGGCACGCTCGCCGCCCTGCTGCTCGTGTCCGGCATGTGTCTGCTGCCGCGCATGGTCTGCGCGCAGGCGGCGGAGCCGGTCCCCGCCCCGACAGGCCAGACTGCCCCGCCCAAGAACCGGGCGCCGGTCGCCAAAGACATCCTCCGCGTCAATCTGCCCCGCCCGCAGCAGTTCACGCTCCCCGCTGGCGGGAACAAGGCCGGGGGCGCGCGTGTGCTGGTGGTCGAGGACCACAAGCTGCCGCTGGTGACAATCACGGTCAGCCTGCGCGCCGGGTCGCTTTTTGAGTCCGCGTCCAAACCGGGCGTGGCAGGCCTGACGGCGGACCAGCTCAACGAGGGGACGCAGACGCGGAACTACGAGCAGATCGCGCAGGCGACCGAGCGGATCGGCGCTTCGCTGGGCGCCTCGGCGGGGGCCGAGCGAGCCGTGGTCAGCGTCAGCGGCCTGTCGGAAAACACGGACGCGCTGATTGGCCTGCTGGCGGATGTCCTGCTGCACCCGACCTTCCCCGCCGACCGTCTGGCGAGGGCCAAGTTCCAGGCCATTGCCCAGCGCGCCCAGGAAGAACTCAACCCCCAGTTCCTCAGCGGCCAGCTTTCGCGGCAGATTCTGTACGGGGCGGCCACGCCTTATGGCCGGCCTGTCGCCACCCCGGCGCAGATCGGGAGCATCACGCCGGATGACCTGCGCGCCTTTTATGCCCGGCGCTACCGCAACGCGCCGACAACTTTGATCGGCGTGGCCGGCGATGTCAGGGCAAGTGAGATCGCGCGGAAGCTCCAGGCTGCTCTGGCCGGCTGGCCGGGGGCGCAGGGGGCCGAAACGGCGCTTCCCGCCGGCACCTTTCACCCAGAGGAAAAGACCGCGATCTACCTGGTGGACCGGCCCAACTCCGCCCAAACGTTGCTGACCTTCACGAACCTGGGCATCAAGCGCACCGACCCGGACTTCTTTCCCCTGACGGTGGCGAACTACATCCTGGGCGGCTCCTTCAACTCGCGCTTGAACCAGGACCTGCGCGAAGAGAAGGGCTACACCTACGGCGTCTCCTCGGGGGTTTCGGCCCCCAAGTACCCCGGAACGTGGACGATGGGCGGCAGCGTCCGCAACGCCGTGACGGCCCCGGCCGTCGGCGGCTTCTACTCGGAGTTCGCGCGGATGCAGAGCGCCCCGGTGACGACGGCGGAGCTGGACGCGGCGAAGCGGTCCGTGGTGGGCAGCTTCGCGCTGACGCTGGAAAGCCCCTCTAATGTCCTGTCGCGCCTGCTGGACGTGGTGGATTACGGCCTGCCCGCCGACTACTGGGACACCTACCCGCAGAAAATCCAGGCGGTAACGCCCGCCGATGTCCGGCGGGTGACGCAGACCTACCTGGGCACGGGCCGTATCCAGGTGATCGCCGTCGGCGAAAGCCAAACGATCCAGCCGGGACTGGCCGCTTACGGACCGGTGACGGTTCTGACGCCCCACGAGGTCCTCAACCCCAAGGCCCTCAACCCCAAGGCCCTCAACCCCAAGGCCCTCAACCCCAAGGCCCTCAGCCCGGACGCCGCGCCGGCGGCCGGCGGCATCTGAGGCTTTTCGGCGGCGCAGGGCGAAGCAAGCGGGGTCAGGGCGACAGTCGCCCTGACTCCGTTCTCGTGCCGGCAGGAGGAAAACAGGCGCAGACGGCCAATAGCCTCACTTGTTCGAAAGTAAGCGAGGAGAAAACAATGACATCAGGCCCATCGGGTTCGCGCAGCGCATTGCTGGTCATGGACGTCCAGAACGGCATCGTCGAACGCTTCGGCAATAGTTCCGCCCTGCTTGGGCGGCTGGGCGGCGCGATCTCCGCCGCCCGACAAGCAGGAACGCCCATCATTTACGTTCATGTTCGGTTCCGTGACGGCTACCCTGAGATCAGCCCCCGCAACCGCGCCTTCAGCGCTCTCAAAGACGGCGCGATGCCGATGACGGAGTCCGACCTGAGCACGGCGATCCATCCTGCGGTCGCGCCTCAGGCGGGTGACGTTGTGGTGACGAAACGGCGTGTAGGAGCCTTCAGCGGAAGTGACCTGGAGGTCGTCCTGCGCTCACAAGGGATCACTTCTTTGGTCCTCACGGGCATCGCCACGAGCGGGGTCGTTCTGAGCACCCTGCGGGCCGCCGCCGACATGGACTTCGAGATCACTGTGCTTTCGGACTGCTGCGCCGATTTGGACGCGGAGGTGCATGACGTACTCATGACGAAGGTGTTCCCACGGCAGGCGGAGGTGTTGACGGTGGACGAGTGGCAGGCCACGCTGCCCAGCCGTCGGGAGCCGTGAGTGCATTCGGGGGCGTGTCGGACCTTTAGGGCGGGCCTGGAAAAGAAGCGGCCCCCGATTCTAAGATCGCCCCCGGCCCCCAATTCTGGGGGAGAAGAACCTAACCCCCCGGCCCCCTTCCCTGGCGCAACTGCACCCGACCGAAAGGAAGGGGGGAGGAGAAGAGACGCCCGTGGGGGCGAGGGGGCGATCCCCAGAATTGGGGGCGAGGGGGTAAAACAGGAAAAACCTGCCGCCAGGGTGAATAATCCACTGAGACCACAAAATGAGGGGATGACACATGGCGGACATTGCGCGGCGGTTTGAGACAAACCCGATTTTACGGCCTTCCGATGTGAAGCCGAGCCGGGACGGGCTGGCGGTGGAGTGCCTGCTGAACCCCGGCGCGTTCCGGTGGCAGGGCAAGACGTGGCTGCTGCTGCGGGTGGCGGAGCGGCCAATCCAGGTTGAGGGGCAGATCTCGACGCCGGTCCTGGAAGCTGATGCGCCCGGCGGCATCGCCATCCTCACGCACAGCCTGGACGATCCCGATGTCGTCTACAAAGACCCGCGCGTGTTCCAGTACAAAGGGGAAAGCTTCCTGACCACGCTGTCGCACCTGCGCCTGGCGTCATCCGAGGACGGCGTTCACTTCCAAGTTGAGGAGTCGCCGACGCTGACGGGCAGAGGCGCGTTGGAGTCGTTCGGCATCGAGGACAGCCGCGTCTCGGAAATTGACGGGCGGTTCTACCTGACCTACACCGCCGTCTCGCCCAACGGCATTGGGGTCGGGATGAGCAGCACGGAGGATTGGAAGAACTTCACCGCCCACGGCATGATCATCTCCCCCTCCAACAAAGACTGTGCGCTGTTCCCGCAGAAGGTCGGCGGTGAGTACCTGTGCCTGCACCGGCCCTCCAACCTCTACATCGGCGGGCCGTTCATCTGGCTGGGGCGCTCGCCGGACTTGGTCCATTGGGGCAGCCACCAGTGTCTCGCCTGGCCGCGCCCCGGCAAGTGGGACTCGGTCCGCATCGGGGCGGGCGCGGAGCCGATCCTGACCGAGCGCGGCTGGCTGGCGATCTATCACGGGGCGAACGAGCAGACCCGCTACTGCCTCGGCGCCCTGCTGCTCGACCGCGACGACCCCAGCAGGGTGCTGGCGAGGTCGGACGAGCCGATCATGGAGCCGTCGGCCCCGTATGAGCTGACCGGCTTCTTCGGCAACGTCGTCTTCACGAACGGGCATGTGGTGGACGGCGACGCGATCACGCTGTATTACGGCGCGTCGGACGAGGTCATCTGCGGAGCGACGCTGTCCATCCAGGAGATTCTGGACTCACTGCCGGTGTAGGAGATCGCCCCCCGGCCCCCACCCCAATAGAACCTTAATTCTGGGGGAGCCAGAGGGATCAGCCCGTAGGGGCGCGATTCATCGCGCCCTTTCTGCTTGCCGCGCCCTCTTCTCCGGTCCCCCCAGAATTAAGGTTCTATTGGGGTGGGGGCGAGGGGGTTCCCTAGAGCTTCCTACACAGTATAAGGCTAACCCATGAAAATCACAAACTGCCGTGTTTTTGTCACCTGCCCTGGACGCAATTACGTGCTCCTGCGAATCGAGACCGACGAGCCGGGGCTGTACGGGGTGGGGGACGCCACCCTGAACGGGCGCGAGCTGGCCGTGGCATCGGCTCTGGAGGACCACCTCTTCCCGCTCCTCATCGGGCGCGACCCCGACCGGATCGAGGACGTGTGGCAGTCGCTGTTTCGCGGCACCTACTGGCGCGGCGGCCCCGTCCTGATGACCGCCCTGGCCGGAATTGACCTCGCGCTCTGGGACATCAAGGGCAAGCGGGCGGGGCTGCCGCTTTACTCCCTGCTCGGCGGCAAGACGCGGGAAGGGGCGCTGGCCTACACTCACGTCGGCGGACGGGACTTCGCTCAGGTGGAAGACGGCGTCCGGGCGGCGATGGCGCGCGGCTTCAAGGTGGTCCGCGCGCAGGTCGCGATCCCCGGCAACCGGGGGACGTATGGGACGCAGACGCAGGCCCCCCAAGCCGGGGCCGTCGAGGAAGGGCTGCCCGAAGTCGAAACCTGGGAGCCTGTGCCTTACCTGCATACCATCCCCAAGCTGTTCGAACATCTGCGCGCGACGGTCGGCGCGGAAGTCGAGCTGATCCACGATGTTCATGAGCGTCTGAACCCAATCCAGGCCGCGCGTCTGGCGCGGGAACTGGAGCCGTACCATTTGTTCTTTTTGGAAGACCCGCTGCGGCCCGAACACAAGGAAAGCTTTCGAACCGTCCGGGCGGCCAGCACGACCCCGCTGGCGATGGGGGAATTGTTCCACACGCGCTGGGACTGCCTGCCCCTGATCTCTGAGCAGCTGATTGACTTCATCCGCTGCGACATCGGGCACTGCGGGGGCGTCACCGAGGCGCGCAAGATCGCGATCCTGGCGGAGACCTTTCAGGTCCAGACGGCCTGGCATGGGCCGGGCGACATCGCGCCCATGACGCATTCGGCGAATGTCCATCTGGATGTGGCGATCCCCAACTTCGGCGTTCAGGAGATGGTGTTTTTCCCAGACATCGTCCAGGAGGTCATGCCCGGCGCCCCTGTCTACCACGACGGGGCGCTCTGGCCGAACGAGGCGCCGGGGCTGGGCTGCGACATCAACGAAACGGCGGCGGCGAGATACCCGTACAAGCGCGCTTACCTGCCCACCACCCGCCGCGCCGACGGCAGCGTCCATGACTGGTGACACGCTTGGTAAAAGGAGCCTGATGATGCCTATCTTTACCGCCGAGGACCATGCCCGTTTTCAGACAGACGGCTACGTCATCGCCCGCGATGTCGTTCCCGCCGAGAACCTGCGCGCGACGGCCGCGATGATCTGGGAGTTCTTGGGGATGGACCCCGCCGACCCCGGCGACTGGTACCGGCCGCCGCTTTCCCCCGGCGGCATGCTGGAAGTCTACCAGCACCCGGCGCTTTGGGATAACCGCCAGGCGCCGCGCGTCCATCAGGCGTTCTCGGAGCTGCTCGGCACGGAGCGGCTCTGGGTCAGCTTCGACCGGGTGAACATGAAGCCGCCCCGGAGCGCGGACCACCCCGAATACGACCACAAGGGCTTTATCCACTGGGACACCGACACCCGCGACCTGCCCAAGCCGCTGGGCGTCCAGGGGGTGCTCGCCCTGACCGACACGACGGAGGAGATGGGCGGCTTCCAGGGAGTCCCGGAACTCTTTCGCGGCCTCGATGCCTGGCTTCAAACCCAGCCCGCCGACCGTAACCCGCGCGTCCCGGACCTGACGGGCTTCGGCATCACGCCCATCCCCGCCCGCGCCGGGGACCTGATTATCTGGAACTCGCTGTTCCCGCACGGCAACGGCCACAACGTCTCGGACCGGCCCCGCCTGGCCCAGTACGTCTCGATGTTCGCAACACCATCCTCAGACGAGTGGACGGTGGAGTGGGAGCAGAGGCGGCAGGACCGCATCCACCGCTGGCAGGACCGACTGCCGCCCGATGCCTCCTGGGCACCCGGCGACCCGCGCCGGTGGGAGCAGGAACACGGCCAGACGGCGAAGCTGACCCCGCTGGGGCGCAAGCTGCTGGGACTGGACTTGTGGGGAGACATTCTTCCACCGAAGGGCTAGGGCAGGGGCGCTCTTATTTTCCCGATTGCAGCGTGAGGGGCAACGGCTTTGAAAGCAGACGGAGGAAGGGATGGAAGATGGCGGGACCCCGCAGGGGAATGGGGACAGGTGACGGATGTGACTCTTGGACGCGCACCAAGAAAATGACGGCGCCGGCCATGCCCACCAGGGACATCGCCGCGAACATCCAACCGATCCCCCAATGCTGGGCGATGAGGCCGCAGGCCACCGGCCCCAGCGCGGTGGCAAAGCCCTGCACGCCGAACAGCCGCGCCTGGGCCGCCCCCCGGTCCTGATCCGTCGCCAGGTCATTGATGAAGACGACCGAGATCGCGCCCATGATGCCGAAGTTCAACCCGTGCAGCGCCTGCACGCAAAGCACCGCCAGCGGCGTGTGGGCTGGAATGTAGGCCAAAAGGCGCAGCGGCATGAGAATAAAGGCGACTGCCAGGGCCGGACGCCGGCCGTATCGGTCGGTGAGCCGGCCCGCCTGCTTCATCACCAGGACTTCGCACACAACGCCCGTCGCGAACACGCCCGTGATCCACAAAGGCGTCGCGCCGAGCGCCTTCAGGTACAAGCTCAGATAAGAAGAGGCGCCGTAGAGGGCGAACTGGTACAAAAACAGCGCCAGCAGGAACCACTGGACATTGCTTGTGAGCGGCGCAGGCGGTGACATCGGGCGGGCCGACAGGGTCACGGTGCGGACGGCCTGCTTCGGGTCGGGAACCAGCACCGCCGTCCCGGCCAGGAGGGCGAACAGCCAAAAGCCATCCCGAAACACCGGCGTCAGAGCCGCCCGGTCCAGGCGCGGCGGTGCGTGCGCGCCGGAATGCAGACCCAGCGCCTGATTGACCAGCAGCCCCGTGGCGAGCGCGACGACGATATAGCCGACCGATCCCCAGACTCGATAGCCGGCATAGGCCGCCCCGCCGCCCGTGCGGCCCACGATCCGCCCCACCAAGACCCCGCCGACGGCATTGAGGTACTGCGTCCCATTCACGCCGAGGCAGGTGAGCACGAGGAACGCCCCCAGGCTGCCGGTCGGGGCAAACGTATAGCCGACATACGCCCCGCCTGCGACCAGCGCCGCCGCGACCATCAGGGGGCGGCGCGCATCCAGCCGGTCGGACAGGCGACCCAGCAGCGGCTGCACCAGCAGAGCCAGCCCCGTTCCGACCCCGATCACGACCCCGATCCGCCCGATGGTCAGCCCCGACGCCGCCAGGTACAGCGGCACGAACGGCTGCAAAAACCCAAACGCCGCTGTCGTCAGGAACATGCAGACGATGAGAGCAATCCGCCTCCAGGGCGGCGGGGGTGGGGAAAGGACGTGTGTCGTCCGGTCATCGGCAGTCATGACATTCCATTAGACACCTGAGCCGTAAACTCCTGGGAAGACGGCAGAGTGTGACACTCCGTAGGGCCTAAAGGCCCACGGCTTCTTGGACTACGCTTAGGCCAGTGCCTTGCGTTGACGCCCAACGGCTGTGTCCCAGCCGAGTCCGACACAGTATGTTGATGGCGGCGTTGTGGTCGCGGTCTAACGACAACCCACATTCGCATTCAACCCACCTGTCGGACAGTTTGAGGTTCTCAAAGATTGCTCCGCAACGGGAACAGGTCTTCGATGTGTATGCGGCGGGAACGAACTCCACCCGACGACCAGCACTTTCAGCCTTGCCTTCGAGTCTCTGCGTGAGGTAGTTCCAGCCAGCGTCCAAAATACTTTTGGAAAGATGCTTGTTTCGCACCATGTTTTTGATGCGGAGGTCTTCCAAAGCAATCACGTCGTACCGAGAAATTAAGCGATGCGCGACCTTGTTCAGAAAATCCTTGCGACGGTTCTTAACCCGTTCGTGATGCCGTTGCAAAACCGTCTTACGCCTGTTTCTGCCGCCCTTTTTCTTTCGGGCGACGGAACGCTGAACGCGGCGAAGGTCTTTCTGCCCTGCCCGATACCAGCGCGGGTTTTCCACGAACTCGCCGTCGCTGGTGGCAAGGAGGTGGGAGATGCCAACGTCCAGACCCACGGCCTCACCTGTCTGCGGCAGGGCTTCGGTTTCCAATTCACAGGCAAAGCAGGCGTACCATTTTCCTGCCCTGCGCGTGATGCGAACGGTCTTGATTGTGCCGATAATCTCTCGATGCCAGCGCACGGCGATACGCCCTATGCCACTGATTTCAAGCCGCCGCCCGTCTATCTTGAATCCGTTCGCATACTGTTTCAGGCCAAAGGAATCAAACTGGTCTTGCCCTTTGTACCTCGGATAGCCAGGCGTTCTCTCAATCTTTTCAATCTTTTCAATCTTTTTATCACCCGACTTCACGCGGCGAAAGAAGTTCTGAAACGCTTTATCCAGGTCGGCGGCGACTACCTGCAAAACGTGACTGTGAACAAACAGCGGCAAGCCGACGGCTTTGAGTTCCTTGACACGGCGAAGCTGCTCTGTCTTCGTGACCGTGTGACCGTTTTCGTATCCAGCCTTGCGCTCGTCCAACAAGCCGTTGTAGAACCTGCGGCACACGTCCAGCGTAACCGACAAGTCTTTAGCCTGCGTAGCAGTTGGGTAGACGCGAAAACGGTAGCAAAGCACGGGCTACAATCCTTTCTGAGCGGCGATATAGTGTTCGATAGTCGTAGCGGAGATATTCCCTGCGGACGAGGCAAAGTAGCTTCTCGTCCAAAGCGAAGGCAAACGGCGTTTAAGGTCTGGGTACTTCTCTCGCAATTCGTGCGAGGTGTAGCCTTTTACGGCTCCCACCACGTCGGCGGCAGAGTTGGTCGGGAACACGCGGACGAAAAGGTGAACATGGTCGGGCATAACAGCCAGGTTGAGAATCTCCCAACCGCTCTGCTCACACTTCTCGCGGATAAGTTGTTCGCAGTCGCGGCCAACATCACCCACCAGCACCGATTTTCTCCGCTTGGGGCAGAAAATTAGGTGGTATACGATTAAATGGACACGGTGTTCGTCCCTCTGATATTGCATTGCCATGTGTTGAGTTATACCACACATCAACAATAATATCAACACATATGCAAACTCACTTCGTTCGGCCTACCCCAATAAAACCCTAAAGGCTCTGTATCGCAACGCTTTAAGAAGGCCGCCTATCCACTGCCCCTAAAGGGGCGAGGCTTGCGGCGGCCTCAAGACTGTCACCGGCACTGGAAGTGCCGGTTCTTACTTTGCAAGCACCCGCGCCGGAAGACTAAGCGGCCACCGCCGTCTGGGTCGAAAGCCGGGTCAGGATGTCGCGGACGATGGCGTCCGCGCCGATGCCCTCCGCCTCGCCCTCGAAGTTGAGGATCAGCCGGTGGCGCAGGGCGGCGGGGGCGACCGAGATGAGGTCGTCATAGGCGACGTTGTAGCGCCCGTCCAGCAGGGCGCGGATCTTGGCGGCCAGAACCAGCGCCTGCGCGCCGCGCGGGGAGGCGCCGAAGCGGACAAACTGGTTGACCATCGGCGTCGCCACTTCGGAGCGCGGGTGGGTTGCCAGCACCACGCGCACGGCGAAGTCGCGGACGTGCGAGGCGATGGGCACCTCGCGGGCGACCTGGCGCATCGCCATGATCTGCGGCCCGTCCAGCACCTTGCTGACCTGCGGCGTCTCGGCTCCGGTCGTCCGCTCCACGATGGCCGACAATTCGCCCAGGGTGGGGGAGGGGACGATCAATTTGAAGAGGAAACGGTCGAGCTGCGCCTCGGGCAGCGGGTAGGTCCCCTCCATCTCGATGGGGTTCTGAGTCGCCAGCACGAAGAACGGCTCCGCGAGCGGGTACATCTTGCCGGACACCGTGACCGAATGCTCCTGCATCGCTTCCAGCATCGCCGACTGCGTTTTGGGCGTGGCCCGGTTGATCTCGTCGGCCAGGACGATGTTGGCGAAAACGGGGCCGGACTGGAACTGGAAGATCTTGCGCCCCGTGGCGTCTTCCATCAGGATGTTGGTGCCGGTGATGTCGGCGGGCATCAGGTCGGGCGTGAACTGGACGCGGTTGAAATTCAGGTCCAGGACGCGCGACAGCGTGCGGACCAGCAGCGTCTTGCCCAGGCCGGGGACGCCTTCGAGCAGGGCGTGGCCGCCGGACAGCAGGCAGATCAGTACGCCGTCCACGATGTCGGCGTTGCCGACGATGACCTTGCCGCACTCGGCCTTGACGCGGGCGAAGTCGGTTTTGAACTGCGAGATCGTCGCTTCATTGATTTCCATAGTTGGTCTACAGATTCGCGACCGCCTGCCTGATCTCCTGCTTACGTTCTTTTGGAGGAGGAATGGGCGGCCTGAATGTGGAAATCCTCCGTGGCGAATGCGTCAGCGCCTTCCCCTGGAAGGGTGTCTGACAACTCAGAGGGATTTGGACCGACGATGGCGCGAAAGGCAGTGTGATGATGCGGAAATGGCTGATGACGGGGGCGATGATGCTTACGGCAGGCGCCCTCCTCCCCGTGGCGCGGGCCGTGGCGCCCGCCGAGGTGCAGAAAACACTCCAGGCCGACTACAACGACCGGGATGGCGCGGTGGCGCGCAAGGACATCGAAGGGACCCTGGCGCACTACGCGCCGGACTTCACGAGCATCAGCACGGCGGGGAAGACGCACGACTTGAAGGAAGAGCGGGCGGACTTCCTCAAGACGTTCCGCCTGCCCGCCAAGTCGGGCGTCACCAAGTCCACCATCCAGAAGGTGACGCTGGGCAAGGCCGGGGCGGAGGCCGTCGTGGCCGTTCACCGTCAAGGCATCCTGCTGTTCGCCAACGCGCAGACGCACCTCAACGACGTGCTGGTGCTGGACGGCGCCTACCAGGACACCTGGGCCAAGCGCGGCGGGGCCTGGCTGCTGACGCGCGAGCAGGCGTCCTCGCTCAAGGCGACGATGAACGGCAAGCCGCTGTAGGAAGGCGCCCGGCACTGGAAGTGCCGGTCTACTCGCAGTGGAAGTCGCTCCGCGACTGGGGAGCAGCGTCCGTAACGTAATCCTCAGTGCCGGAGGCACTTCCACTTCGCGTAGACCGGCACTTCCAGTGCCGGTTCTTAGAGGCTCACCGCCCCCCGCCGCGCGCCCAGCGTGACGGCCTCGGTGCGGCTGGACGCGCCCATCTTCGCCAGGATCGAGGCGACGTGGAACTTGACCGTGTGCGGGCTGATCGAAAGCCGCGCGGCGATCTGCTTGTTCGGCAGGCCGCGCGCCATCAGGGCCAGCACCTCGCGCTCCCGCGCCGTCAGCGTGTCGTCCGGCGCCGTCCCCCCGCCGTCTGCCCCGGCAGACGCGGCGGCCCACGGAACCAGGCTGCGGTCCAGCGCGATCAGCCCTGCCGCCGCCGCGCGGACGGCCCCCGCGATCTCCGCCCCGTCCGCCTCCTTCAGCAGATAGCCCCAGCCCGGCAGCGGCGCGTCCAGGAGGGCGCGGAAGCCGTCCCGTGCCTCTCCCAGCAGCACCAGGGCGGCATCCCCGTCCGCCACCAGGGCCAGCAGCCGCCCCCGGTCGTCCGGCAGGTCGTCGGCCACGACGACGTCGGGCCTCGCCCCCGGCAGCAGGCGCTCCACCTCCGCGCTGCCGGAGGCTTCGGCGACGACCTCGATGTCCGCCGCCCCCGCCAGCAGGCTGTCCAGCCCCACCCGGACGGAGGCATAGGCGGCGACGATCAGCACCCGGATCATCCGCATGTCCTCATCCCCTTCAACCTTTCAAGCCGCCCGCCGGTAGTCCCGCGTGGCGGCCTGGACGAAGCGCTGGACGACATGGCTGGGGACGGCCAGCGCGATATTGGGACTCATCACCATGCTGGCGATCCCGACGACCCGCCCGCCCGCGTCGGCCAGCGGCCCGCCGGAGTTGCCCGGCGCCAGCCGGACATCGGCTTGCAGCAGGTCGCGCCGCGTCCGGCCCAGCCACGTCCCCGGCCCGGTCGCGCTGACGATGCCCAGCGTCGCCGTTTCCCGGACGCCCCAGGGATGGCCGACGGCGACGATCAGCTCGCCGACCCGCAGATCGCGCGAGTCGCCCATCGGCACGGCGGGCAGGTCGCGGGCCGGGACGCGCAGCAAAGCCAGGTCCGCCTCCCGGTCCCGCGCCGTTACCCGCGCTTCCAGATGTCTCCCGTCCGCCAGTTCCACCACGGCCCGGTCGCCCCGGACGACGTGGTCATTGGTGACGATCAGCCCCTGCGCTTCCCAGATGACGCCCGCACCGTGCCCGTCCCGCCCGCGCACCAGGACGACGCTGCGGCGCAGCGTCTCGATGAGTTCCGTCGTCTGCGCCGCGACGCCGGCCAGCGCATTGAGCGCGTTTAATGATGATGCCATGGTGTTCCCTTTCCAGGCGCCCGGCCCTGCGTATCAGCCCCGGCTCTTCAGAGCCAGGCCTCCTACCTGCACATCAGCCCCGGCCTTGAAAGGCCGGGCTACTCCCAGTGGAAGTGCCTCCGGCACTGAAGATGTGTCATCGCTGGCTTTTCCTCAGTCGCGGAGCGACTTTCACATCGAGTAGACCGGCTCTTCAGAGCCGGGCGCTTACTCCCGCGCCCCCAGCGTCACCGCCAGATCGTGCGCCGCCCCGCCGCGCGCGAGGTTCAGCGTCACGACCTGCCCCGCCGCCAGGCCGCGCAGATGGCGGCGCAGGTCGTCTACATCGTCCAGGGCCGTCCCTCCCAGGCCGAGCAGGATGTCGCCGAGCGCCAGCCCCGCCGCGTCGGCGGGGCCGCCGCTTTCGACCTGCACGACCAGCAGGCCGCGCTCCTGGGTCAGTCCCAGGCTCGTTTGGAGGCGGGGCGGCAGCGGGACGGACTGGGTGCTGACGCCCAAATAACCCCGCCGAACCCCGCCGCCGGCCAGCAGGGCGTCGGCGACATGGTTCAGGATGGGCAGGCCCAGGGCAAAGCCCAGGCCGCGCCCATAGCCCAGGTTGGTCAGGCCGACGACCTCGCCCGATACGTTCACCAGCGGCCCGCCCGAAAAGCCGGGGTAAAGCGTGGCATCCGTGTGCAGGATGTACTCGGGCCGGCCCCCGTCCTGCGCGTCCTGCCGGGCGCTGATGATGCCCAGCGTGGCCGACAGGCCCGACTCGCCCGGTCGGCCCAGGGCCAGCACGAGCTGGCCGACCTGCACCGCCTCCGGGTCGGCTTGGGTCACGGGCGTCAGGCCGCCCGCCGGGACGCGCAGGACGGCCAGGTCGGTTTCCGGGTCGCGCCCAACTAGGGTGGCGGGCAGCCGCGTCCCGCCGGCGACCACGGCCAGATCGTCGTCGCGCTCGACCCCGTGCGAGGTGGTCAGGACCACGCCGTCCTCGGACCAGAGGATGCCGGTCGCCGTCAGCCGGCTGCCGTCGTCCACACGGACCACGGATGGCCCGACGCGGGCGACCACGCCGGCGAGTTCCTCCGACAGAGCGGCCAATGTCGAAGTGTTTGAGGAAGTGTTTTCGAATGTCATGGTGCGGTGTTTCCTTTGGCTACTGTATAGACCCGTCACGCGGCCCAAAAGAGGCGCGTCGGTCTCATGTTGACGGGTTCATGGTACTCCGTGTGCGGCCCGCCGCGCATCCGCCAAAGGAGGGGGTGGGGAGGCTAGTCTTTCGGCTAGGAACCCACCCCGCGACAAGTCGCCGCCCCTCCCGTTTCGGGGAGGGTGGCGAGGAACGAGCCGGGAGGGGTTCCGGGTATACTTGCCTCATGCCAACCCTAACTCCCCTGCCGCCCGTCGCGAAGACGATTTCCATAACCGACGTGACCCATGGCGATGTCCGCGTGGACAACTACGCCTGGCTGCGCGAAAAGGACAGTCCCGATGTCCTCGCCTACCTGGAAGCCGAAAACGCTTACACGGACGACGTTTCCGCGCCGACTGAAGCCTTGCAGGAGACACTGTACCAGGAGATGAAGGGGCGCATCCAGGAGACGGACCTGAGTGTGCCCTATAAATATGGGGACTACTTCTACTACAGCCGCACCGAGGAAGGCCGGCAGTACCCGATCCGCTGCCGAAAGCGTGGGAACTTAGAGGCCGAGGAGCAGGTCACGCTGGACCTGAACGCACTGGCCGAGGGGCATCCGTATCTCGGTTTGGGCGCGTATGCGGTCAGCGATGATGGGAACCTGCTGGCCTATTCGACGGATGTGACCGGCTTCCGGCAGTACACGCTGCACGTCAAGGATTTGCGGACGGGGGAGCTTCTGCCCGACAAGATTGAGAAGACAGTTTCCGTCGTGTGGACTGCCGACAACAAGACGCTGTTTTACACGGTCGAGGACGAGGCCAAGCGCCCCTACCGGCTGTACCGACACACGCTGGGCCGGCCCGAAGATGCCCTGCTGTACGAGGAAACGGACGCGCTGTTCCTCATTCATGCCCACCGGTCTCTTTCCCAGGCGTTCCTGTTCCTGACGGCGGCGAGTTCGAAAACGACGGAAGTGCGCTACCTGCCGAGCGACCAGCCCGAAGGAGACTGGAGCCTGGTCCGCCCGCGCGAGACCGACCACCGCTATTATTTAGACCACCACGGCGACCGTTTCTATGTCCGCACCGACAAGGGCGAAAAAGTGGGGGACGCGAAAAACTTCCGCATCGTGTCCGCTCCACTCGACTCTCCTAACGACTGGACGGAATTCCTGCCGCACGACCCGTCCGTCACGCGCGAGGGCATGGCCTTCTTCGCGTCCCACGCCGTCATCTCCGAGCGCGAGGGCGGCCTGGAGCAGCTCCGGGTGATCGCCCTGGGAACCCAGGGAGGAAGCGGCGACGCCCACCTGGTTTCGTTCCCCGAACCAGCTTACTCCGTCCACCTGGACGTGAACCCCGAATTCGACACGCCCCTCGTCCGCTATCAGTACCAGTCGCTGATCACGCCCGTCTCCGTTTACGACTACGACATGAACACGCAGGCGGCCACGCTGCTCAAACGGACGCCCGTGCTGGGCGGCTACGACCCGGAGCAGTACGTTTCAGTCCGCCTCCACGCGCCCGCGTCCGACGGCACACTCGTCCCGATCTCGCTGGTTTCCAAAAAAGGCGGCGGCGACGGCACCGCGCCGCTGCTGCTCCACGGCTACGGCTCCTACGGCCTGTCTTACCCCGTTACCTTCTCTGCCAGCCGGGTCAGCCTGCTGGACCGGGGCGTGATGGTCGCCATCGCCCACATCCGGGGGGGAGGCGAATTGGGCGAGGACTGGCGCGAGGCGGGCAAGCTGCGCCGCAAGCGCAGCACCTTCACCGATTTCATCGCCTGCGCCGAGCATCTGATCGGGGAAGGCTGCACGTCTTCGGATCGCCTTGCCATTCAAGGAGGCAGCGCGGGCGGCCTGCTGATGGGCGCGGTCGTCAACCTGCGCCCGGACCTGTTCCGCGCCGTGCTCTCCCAGGTGCCCTTCGTGGACGTCTTGAACACGATGCTGGACGCTTCCCTGCCGCTGACCATCGGCGAGTACCTGGAATGGGGCAACCCGAACATCCAAGAAGACTATGACTACATGAAGACCTATTGCCCCTATACCAATCTGGCCGCCAAAGCCTATCCGGCCCTGCTGGTCAAGACCTCGCTGAACGACAGCCAGGTCATGTACTGGGAGGCGGCCAAATACGTCGCCAAGCTGCGCGCCCTGAGAACGGGCGACGCGGCCCTGCTGCTCAAGACCAACATGGGGGCCGGCCACGGCGGCTCGTCCGGCCGCTACGACGCCCTCCGCGAGACCGCCTTCGACTACGCCTTCCTGCTGACGCAATTGGGAGCGGCGTAATCTCCCGGTACTTCCAGTGCCGGGTTCCTGGCTGGCTCCTGTGTGGTGCGGGGAACACCAAGCGCCTTGAAGCAAAAAACGCCCCGCTGGAGCTTCCGGCGGGGCGTTTTCTACTTGGTGATCTTGGTGCGTCTACGCATGGACTGGAATTTGTTCGTACTCCGCGCGGTTTTGAGTTTCAGCTTTCTCCAGGTCGTAATGGTTCTGGAGGTTCAGCCAGAGCTGCGCCGATGTTCCGAAGAAGCGAGCCAGGCGGTGGGCCGTGTCTGCCGTGATGCGCCGCTCTCCCTTCAAGATTTCTGCGATCCGGGTTTGCGGGACGCCGATGCTTTTCGACAGCCGATACGCTGTCAGGTTCATCGGGACCAAGAAGTCTTCCCGCAGCACTTCGCCAGGGTGGATGTCTCCCAAGTTTATTTCGGCCTCCTGCCGGGTGTTTTGCATGATGTGTTTACCCTCCATTGTGGGAGCGTTGATCAGTGGTAGTCCACGATCTCAACTTCGTAGGCCCCAGCGACGCCCCCGACGTCGGCTTCCTGTTCGGCTCCGTCTCCGCCGGTGTCTGTGGTTCTCCAGGTGAAGCAGATGCGCCACTGGTCATTGATGCGGATGCTGTGCTGCCCTCGACGGTTGCCTTTTAGCGCTTCTAACTGATTACCGGGAGGACTCATCAGATCGCGCAGGTCGCGGGCGCTGTCCAAATAGATGAGTTTCCGCCGGGCCACTCGCTGAATATCAGCCGGTAATCTTCGTGAGGAGGCTCCCTGGGATATGAGGGATTGCATCACCAAATTACGGAGATGGGGCAGCGTGAGAACCGGCGTCGGCGCCCAGCCAGAAGCCGTCGGACAGGGGGGCGTCGAAGTCGTCGGCGATCCAGTACCGTCCGGCGTGTAGGCCCGGTGTGCGTAGGGCCGGTGCGCCCTGCCCCGCCGTGTGCCCGTCCGAGGCGCGCACGGCAAGCTGTCGGACGTATCCGGCCACGTCTCGCCCTTCCTGAGCCGCTTTGCGCTCGAGAGCGTCCGCCACTTCGGGCGGCAGATCAATGGTGATGGTCATGCGAGGATCATACCGTAAGCCGAGGCGGTTACAGGCTTGAGAGATGCTGATTGAGTTGAAGGGCTTCGCGGAAACTCTGGAAATCAAAAGCGAGGTCTTTGTAGTCTAAAGGGGCATCGCATCGGTGAATAGCCCCATGATGGTTAGGACACACCAATGTCATGTTTTCCAGTGCATCCTCTCCGCCCCTGCTCAACCACTGGATATGATGCCCATGACAGAGGGGATAGCCGTATTTGTCCTTCGGGTCCCAGAGGCAGATTTGACACTTGCCTTGATAAAGCTCATGCAGCCGTTGTGCCAGTTGACTGTTTCGCGTAATTGCTGGGCCAAAAAGATACTCCTTCCGCTTTTCCGCGATGCCCGAAGGTTCCGTGCGAACCAATTTTTCCACCGCCTCTGTGTCTCCCAGCAATACCATTGCCTCTAGCTTCTCTTCAGGAAGAATACGCGCACGAGGTTCCAGGGCAAGATGCTTCGCAACGGCTGTCAGTGCAAGATGATCGGCCGTGTTTATCCGGCGAACTGCCGCGTTGCCCTGAAACGACTGGCCCAGGTAAACCGCGCCTGTCTTCAGGGACAGGCTGCGAACGACTTGCTCAATGTTCGGTTGATGGTCTACCTGAAAATAACGTGACTTTTGTAAATCACCCCATAGCCGATACTTCCCGTAACGAAAATTGGGAGCGTTGAACGTCTTGGCACGGACAACGAGTTCTGCGGCAAGTGCATAGCGACCGTCGGAGGCGCGTGTAAAGGCCCACAAACTTTGCCCAGGATAAAGTTCGTGCATCAGCGGGTTCGCTTGGTTCAAATGATAACCAGCGCCCATGTCCAGATCGCGGATATAGTTGTCACGATGCCAGTAGTACAGAAGAAACATCACTAGGAGAAGGGGAAGTATCTAGATCGAACGCCGCTTAGTCGTTTAACCCATGCGGAGGCTCGCCCCGCTGTCTCCAAACCTTGCGCCGACAGACAAAGTATAGCACAGGCAGTCGTGGGAATTTCACGATGACGAAAGTTTTTTTGCATCACCAGGAAGCACATGACGGCTTTCATGGAAACGCCCCGCCGGGGACTTCCGGCGGGGCGTTTCAACGGGCTGCTAAAGTGACGGCTTCTCAGGCCACCAGCTTCAGGGGCGTGTCCGGGCTGCCTTGCAGGTCGCTCTCGTCCGCGTTCTCATAATCGGCGTCCTCGCCGCCGCCCCAGAGCAGGCGCAGCTTGTTGGAGCCGTTCAGGGCGGCGACTTTGTAGCACTCGGCCAGGGTTGGGTAGTTGAAGACGGCGTTAATGAAGTAGTCTATTGTCCCGTTGAACGCCATGACGGCCTGGCCGATGTGGATCAGCTCGGTCGCGCCCGTGCCGATGGCGTGGACGCCTAAGATTTGGCGCGTCTCCTCGTGGATCAGCAGCTTCAGCATCCCCACCTCGTCGCCCAAAAGCTGGCCGCGCGCGATCTCGCGGTACTGCGCGACGCCCGCCTCGTAGGGGATGCCGTCCTGGGTGAGCTGCGCCTCGGTCTTGCCCACCATCGAAATCTCGGGGATGGCGTAGATGCCCAGCGGGAACAGCTCCGGGAGCGAGGTGGTCGGCTCGCCGTACATGTGGCAGGAGGCGCGCCGCCCCTGCTCCATCGAGGTGGAGGCCAGCGCGGGGAAGCCGATGACGTCGCCGACGGCGTAGATGTGCGGCACGTCGGTCTGGTAGTTCTCGTTGACCTTGAGCCGCCCCCGGTTGTCCGGGACCAGGCCGACGTTTTCCAGGCCCAGCCGCTCCGTGGTGCCCTGCCGCCCGATGCAGTAAAGCAGCGTGTCCGCCCGCAGGTGCTTGCCGGACTGCAAGGTCGCCTGCACCAGCCCGTCCGGCTGGACGCGGATCTCGTCCACGCGCTCACCCAATCGCAGCGTGACGCCCATCGCGCGCATCCGGTACTGCAGGGCCTCGCTGATCTCCGAATCCACGAAGTCCAGCAGCGACGTGCGCGCCTCGGTCAAGATGACGCGGACGCCCAGGGTCGCCATCATGCAGGCGTACTCGGTCCCGATGACTCCGCCGCCGACGATGATCATGCTCTTGGGCAGGTGCGAAAGCTCCAGCAGGTTGTCGCTGTCCAGCACGCGCTCGTTGCCGAACGGGATGCCCGGCGGGCGGGCGGGCACGGTCCCCGTCGCGATGATGACGTGGTCCGCCTCCAGCATCTCCGACGAGTGCTGGTGGCTGATCCGCAGCGTGTGCGGGTCCTCAAACCGCGCCTCGCCGCACAGGATCTCGACCTCGTTGCGGACCATGTGTTCGCGGATGACCTCCATCTCGGTGCGGATGACCTGCTGGCCGCGCGCGATCAGGTCCTCGATGGTAATCTCCGGCCGGCTGCCGCTGCGCCCTTCCCGGTCGCCGTAGAAGCCGCGCTGCTGGATGCCCGACAGGTGCAGGACGGCCTCGCGCAAGGCCTTGCTGGGGATGGTCCCGGTGTGGGTGCAGGCGCCGCCCAGAATCCGGTTGCGCTCGATGAGGGTGACGCTCTTGCCGAGCTTGGCCGCCTGGATGGCGGCCTTCTGGCCCGCCGGCCCGCTGCCGATGACCACCAGGTCTACATGTTTCATGCTGGCTCCTGTCTCCCGCTGGCGGTGGGAGACGATTTCGAGAAAAGGTTTCTTATGCACGGTCTGATGTTCGGCAGAAAGCCCGCAAAAATGCAGGCGTTGACATAAAAAAAGCCCTCCCAGCCCGGCTGCCCTTCCAGGGGCCGAAGATTTGGAAGAGACGTCATTGCCTCTGTCGCGCGCCGTCCGAACCGTTGTCTCTGAACCGTTGTCCGCAGACATTCTATCACGTCCGCCCCTATGTTGTCAACGCCGACGCCGGGCAGTGCTACCGGGACGCTACTGTGCATCCGATATTTATGCTATAATGGCGGCATGGGAATCGTTGAGATAAGAGGATAGGGATGTCAATGCTGGAACCACTCTCACATTCTTCATGGCTCATCCCCGTCGCAAAGGAAGCCTACAAGTCACGGGTGCAGATCGCGGGGACCTGGGAGCGGGTTGTCACGAAAGTCAAGGGGAAAAAGATCGAGATCGCCGTCACGGGTTTGAGCGGCGCGGGTAAAACGGTGCTGCTGGATCATCTGACGGGGCAGGCCTTCCACCGTGGGTATATTCCCCCAGGGCGGTCCCGCTCTTTGGAGAAGGGCAAGATGCCCGCCAAAGGCTTTCGCATCGGACTGAGCACCATCCCCGGTCAGGACTCGCGCCCCCGCCTGGCGGCGCTGTCGGAAGTGTTTGAAACAAAGCGTCCGCTGGACGGCGTAATACACGTTGTCTCAAACGGCTTCATCAGCCTGCGCGAACACGCCTCGGAGCAGGTCCTGGTCAACGACTTGGGGGTTGATACGATTGAAAAGCTGCGAACACACTTTCTGGAAGAGGAGTTGAGTGATCTTGAAGAGACGCTTGGCTATGTCCGAGCGTCTTTGAGAAAGTCGCACAAGCCGACGTGGATGGTAGTTGCCGTCGCCAAGTCTGACCTGTTCTACGACAAGATCAGCGATGCCGAGCGGTACTATTCACCTACCGGCAGCAGCCCTTTTGTTCAGAAGATGCAGAGCTTTATGAACCAGGTCGGGAGTGACAACTTCGGCTGGGAAGCCGTTCCAGTCGCGGCATGGCTAGAAGATTTCGAATGGGGCGGCGAGAAGCTGTCGAGCCAGTTCAGGCCGGAACAGCGCGATCATTTTGTCGGCCAGTTCGCGGAGGTCCTTGAAAAGAACTGTGGAACCTAAAGGTCAAGCGACTTCAACTAAGGCGAACCCAGGCGCATCCTCAGATGGGGCGTTGGTGGGCAACGGTACGTCTAACGTCCGCGCAGACTTTGAAGGTCTGCTGGCTTTGGCTGAATCGCTCAACCATTCCTTTAAAGAAAACAAAGAGAGCTACCTTAAATCTAGCATCATACAACAGGGGTTAATGCTTTTACTCTTGGTTGAGGTGTTTGGCGCTTTCATTATCTTTATGCTTGCTACTGGTTTTGGTGTCTCCTACCCTCAAAATCATTTTTTACACCTTCCTCTCACCATTGTCCTTGCTTCCGCTGACATATTCCTCATTTTAGTGACTGCATTCTATGCCTACACGTTTTGGCTCCGCTCCGAAGTTTCAAAGTCTCTGGGCCGGGTAGATCAAAGGGATCTCACAGAGGTTGTCGAACTGCTTAGGGAGATTGAGCCAGTTGTAGCCAGGGAAGAAAGTCTTTCCGCGCTAGAACGGGTCCAAATTCGGATACGTCTGTCCAGATTCGGGGTTGGTTCATCGTCGCGAAGCGGTGCGACCGCAGCATCAAAAGAACTAGAGGCCGACTTTCGCGCCCGCGCGGCTCGCGTTGACCAGGAACTAGCAAAACCTTTCTAATCATGCCAGTTGAAACCAAAATTATCCGAGATTTCATCTACATGGATGTAGATCGCCTTAACTCGCTTTACTCCCAGGCGTTTGGCGGTGTTGTCCCACAGATCATTAAATCCAAAAGTAGCGGGGGAATGGACATAAGAGGGCAAAAGAGTGTCTCTGAGGAAAGTCCCCAGGAGTTATTAGCAGAGCATCTCGTAACTGAGGCAAGGCATGAAAGCAAGAACGTAATTCTTTATGACTATCTTTATACCCAGTTGGAGGAGGGTGTTGCTGCATCCATACTTTCGCCCAAAGGTCTTACACGAGATAACTACCGTTCTCTGCTCGAAGATGCGTTTTTGGTCAAAGTAAAAGGCACTGCTGACATAGAAGATTACGAACGTCTTATCTATTCATCCGAGGAATTTCTGACGGTCATGGCTGATATCGCCTGGGTCTCAGGATCTGGAGCAGCCAACGTTTTGCGAGGTGTCTTTGAAACTAAACTCGTTGAACTCCAACAACAAGCTAGGGATACCAAGGGAGCTGAACGGTCTAGTATAAATTCCCAAATCACAAACTTGCAACATGAACTGAAAGAGTATCAAGACCCCGAAAAGCTAAAGAAAAAGCTCCTTTCAGAGTCAGGACTTGGTCTAGAGCCAGGCTATATGGAGAGCGTTGCCAGGCTTTACCGCTATTTTAGTCCTAATAACTTTGAGGTCACTATTCTTCCGAGTGAAGGCTCAGAAGGGGTGGTATTCCGTGGGATTCTGGATAAACAACTCCTGCGTATGCAGCCCGAATACTTGAGGGTTTTATATGAAGGTTCGGTTAGCAAGAATTGGACGATGGTTGGAGAAATTACACGTTTCCCAACCAACAATTCTACAGATGAAAACATTGGTTCTAGTGCCGAAGCATCTTCGGAGCAACCTCTAGTGGATGCATCCCCTACATTGAAGGACATAACACGGAAACTCTTCAAACATCTCGCTGAGATGGAAGGCAAGTTTTTTGAAAGTAATGATCGTGTTGAAATTCGCTTGCGCCCCCTTGCTATCTACCAAGAAGTGGGAATACAAGTTACGACTCAGTGACTTGCCTGCGGTTGTAAACGTCAGACTGGTGGGTTGTTTTTTGGGCCGCTCCGTGCTATAATAACCCGATTGTTGAACGGGACCAGTCCGCTGGTTTTTAGTTCCTCTCTGCCCTTCCGTCTTTGGCGAGACACGGGGGGCCAAAAATCCAAGACCAGAGAGAGGAGGCATTCCATGCCATCCATCGCCATCACGCAGCCTTACGAGGCAGTTTACATTGTGGACGCCGGCCTGGGCGACGAGCAGATCGGGACTATCAAGGCCAAGTACCAGGGGATCGTCGAGACCGGCGGCGGGACCGTCGAGAACATTGATGTCTGGGAGCGACGCCGACTGGCGTATGAGATCAAGGGCCGCACCGAGGGCATTTATGTCATCATGCAGTTCCAGGCCAAGCCCGCCGTCGAGGCCGAGCTGCGCCGCATCTTCCAGATCAGCGAAGACCAGATTCGCTTCCTGATCGTCCGCCGCGATGATGAGGAGGGCGCCACGCCCATCATGAACGGGATGCCCGCGCGTCCCCAGGCCGCGCCGGCAGCACAGCCTGCGCCGGTCGCCCCTGCCCCGGCAGCACCGCCCGCGCCGGTCGAGGCGGCCTCGGCAGAAGCGGCCCCGGCGGTCGAAACTCCGTCGGCGGCCACGGCCACGACAGAAACCGCGACGGTCGCGGAGGCACCGGAGCCTGTCGAAGCGGCGGCCTGAACAAGCGTTCCAGATACGCGAGACTAAACTTGGTGTACGAGAACAGACAAAGGAGCGTCGAGAAATGTTTTTAAACCGTGTCATTTTGATCGGCCGCATCGTGACGGATATTGGGGATGCCCTCAAGTACACGCCGAGCGGCATCCCGGTGCTGCAATTCCGGCTGGCGGTAGACCGGCCCATGTCGGCGGACGCGCGGACAAGCGGGCAGCCCAAGCAGACGGACTTCATCACCATTGTCGCCTGGCGGCAGTCGGCGGAGTTCGCGGCCAATTATCTCGGCAAGGGGCGACTGGTGGCCGTCGAGGGCCAGTTGCACATCCGCGAATTCGAGCATGAAGGGCAAAAGCGGCGCGAAGCGGAAGTCGTCGTGGATAACCTGAAATCGCTGGAGCGGCCCAAAGACGGCGAAGGCGAAGGCGGCCAAGAGGGGGGCGGCGGCTACAGCCGCGCCCAGGGCGGCGGCAGCAGCCAGGGCGGGCGCGGTGGATACAGTCAAGGCGGCGGCAACGGACGTGCGGAGTACGCGGATGGCGGCGACGATGCCTTTGATCCCCCCGCGCCGACGCCCGCTCCGGCCCGCGCTCAGGCCGCGCCTCCCCGTACACAGGCCGCCCCGCCCCGTCCCGCTGCCAATGCCCCCGCGCGTCCCGCCGCAGGCGGCGGTGGCCGGAACCAGCCGCCCCCGGATGACGACATGGACGACCCATTCGCGGACAATTAGGCCGAAGCCAAGCCGAAAAGACGAAAACCGCCCCACCATTCGGTGAGGCGGTTTTTCATCATGTCACGCTTTCTCGACCGGCGCATAGGCGGTGCCATCAGCCGCCGTGGCCGGGTGCAGCACATACCTGCCGTGGTCGGGGACGGCGACGCGGTCGAAGTCGCGGGCCAGGGCATGGAGGGCGGCGCGCATCTCGGCCCCGCGCATCGCCCGCCCGTGCCCGGTGATGGCAATCTCCGGCTCCAAGGCGGCCAGGCGCTCCACCGAGGTCTTGGCGCTCCCCCAGTCCGGCGTGAAATACATCGGCGGGCCGTGCAGCTCAGGCCGCTGGGTCGCCGCTGCATAGGCGGACTCCTGGGCGGTCGTGATGAAGGCATCGCCGACGACCAGCGCCCGATCCGCCTCTCGCCAAAGCGAGACGTGCCCCGGCGCATGGCCGGGCGTGTGAATCCACCGCCAGCCCGGCATGTGCGGCACGCTGCCGTCGGCGGGGAGGGTTTGGAGCCGCGTCCCGACATCCACCGGCCCGCGCGGGTAGAGGGGCGAAAGCAGGGACATCAGGCCCCCGCCGACTGTGGGGTCGGGCGGCGGGTAGGCCGCCGTGCCGTCGAGGTAGGGCCGCTCCCACTCGTGCGCGTAGACCGGTGCGTCCCACAGATCGGCAAGCTCCTCCAGGGCGCTGACGTGGTCGAAATGCCCGTGCGTCATGATGATGGCGGCGGGGCGCGCGTCCGGCCCGAACCGCTCGGCGGCGGCTTTCTTGATCTGGCCGGCCGTGCCCGGCAGCCCGGCATCAATCAGCACCCACGCGCGGTCGCCCGCGCCGGGGCGCCCGTAAAAGGCGACGTTGACGATGGCGAGGCGCTTGTAGGCGAGGTCCGGCACGACTTCCTGGGTGCCGTCATGCCGCGCGTCGTCGGCCTGCGGGTCGTCGGCGCGGGCGACCGCGCTGAGGGGTATCTGCTGTTCCATGTGTTTCCCCTGGGGGGTGGCTACTTCTTGAGCCAGCCGCCGGTCACGCCTGTGCCGCCCGCATTGGGCGACGGCTCCCTCAGGCTGCCCTGCGTGTCGGGAGCAGGCTCGGCTTTCTCCATCTGCGCGGTGTGGGTCTGCTTGCCCATCATCTTCTCGGTCAGGCCGGGAATGAGCTGGTGGAACAGGGCCGCCGCCGTGCCCGCCGTACCGACCTGGACCTCGTCCTGGGGGTGGGTGGCGAGGCCGACAATGGTGTCAACGACCTCCTGCGGGTCGTAGACGGGCGGGATAGGGACGGCCTTGTGGCCGGTGTAGTTGGCGGCGTGCTCGAAGAAGGGCGTGTCAAAGGAGGTCGGCTCGACGATGCACACATGGATGCCCTCCACCTTGTTTTCTTCCAGCTCCTGACGGATCGAGCCGCTCAGGCCGACGACCCCGTGCTTGGCGGCGGCGTAGGAGGCGAAGTAGGGCGCGGGCACTTTGCCGATTACGGACGCGATGTTGATGAGCGTCCCCGTCCCCTGCTGCTTGAACTGCCGGAGGGCGGCATAGGAGCCGTAGAGTGTGCCGAGCAGGTCCGTCTCGATTACCTGCACATGGTCGGTGAGCGGGACGTCTTCAAAGCGACCCAGCGCGCCCGACCCGGCATTGTTGACCCACACGTCAATGCGCCCGAACTCCGCCACAGCCGCCTGGGCGAGATGGGCGACCTCTTCCTGCTTGCTGACATCGGTGTGAACGGCCAGCGCCTTCGCGCCCGCCGCCTCGCACTCGCGCGCCGTCTCTTCCAGGGCCTGGTCGCGCCGCGCGGCCAGCACGACCGAGGCGCCCAACTGGGCAAACTTCTGTGCGGCTCCTTTGCCGAAGCCGCTGGACGCGCCGGTGATGACGACGACTTTGCCGTTCAAATCCTGATCTGCCATTTTCGGTCCTCCGCGAAAAATCTTGCGTTCGCTGCCTGCACTGTCTACCCGTTCCTGCCTGCCGCCAAACTCAGCATGAGGGCATAAAAAAGAGCCGCCCGTCTGACTGCCGGGCGGCTTCTATCTGTCCTCCTAGCTGACGTTACGCGGAGTATACCGGGGCTGTAGAAAGCCCCGGCAGGGAGGCACCCTCGCGGGTGAAGATAAAGCGAAGACAGGGGCCAAGAAACGCCCGGCAGCGACTGCCTTTTCAGCGATTGCCTTTTACTCGTCCGAAGGACGCCTTTTTGCCGGGACAGTAGAATGTCCCGGCAGTAGTATTGCGTAACATCAGCTCCTAGTACGGCCCTAACCCTCGGCACCTAGCGTTGTGAGAGCCTGCGTGACCAGTGCCATGGCTTGTTCCAATTCCTTCCCCGCAGTCTCCACATCAGCCCAGTCACGGTCCCGCCCAATGGATTCCAGGCGCAGGGCGGCCTCATAGGCGCTCGGAGCGCCGAAGTAGCTGACGCTTCCTTTGAGTGAGTGCGCGGCCCGCTCCAGCGCGTTCCCGTTCCTGTCCGAGATCGCTGTGCGGATCTCGCCCATCCGCTCGGGAGCCTCATCCAGAAACAGGCCGATAATCTCATGCAGCAGTTCCCGGTCGCCCTCCACGCGCGCCAGGGCGGCGTCGGGGTCAACGGCAGGCTCAACGGCAGGCTCATCCTCCCGTGCCGGGGGTCCCGGCTCCGGCTCTGCCGGTGCCTCGGCGGACGCAGCCGGGGGGAGCAGCGTGTCCATAATCCGCAGCAATTCCGTGACTTGCAGCGGCTTGGAAACGTAGCCGTCCATGCCCGCTTCCAGACAGCGTTCCGAGGTCCCTTTCATCGCGTGGGCCGTCATTGCGACGATTGGGATGTGCTTCCCGGTCTGCCGCTCGGCCTCCCGGATCGCGGCGGTCGCCTCGAATCCGTCCATTTCGGGCATCTGAACGTCCATCAGAATCAGATCGAAAGGCTGCCGCTCCCAGTCGGCCACGGCCTGCTTCCCATCGGGTGCCACGGTGACAACGTGCCCGCGCTTTTCCAGAACCGTCGCCGCCAGCCTCTGGTTGACCACATTATCTTCCGCCAAAAGAATCTGCAGCGAACGCTGATTGACCGGCGGTACGGGCAGTGCGGCGCTGGGAACGCGGCTTTCCGCTGTGCCCCCGCCCAGAACGGAAGCGATCCGGTTCAGCAGTTCGGACTGCTTGAGGGGTTTGGTCAGGTAGGCGGCCACGCCGAGTTCCCGGCAGCGGGCGGCATCGCTGCGCCGGTCGGCGGACGAGAGCATGATCATCCTGAGATTCGCCAGGGCGGGCCGCTCCTTGATTTGGAGGACCAGGTCAAAGCCGTCCATACCCGGCATCATGCAGTCCAGCAGCGCCAGGGTGAACGGCTCCGCTCGTGCTTCGGCCTGTTCCAGAGCGACCAGCGCCGAGGGCGCATCCTCGGCGAGTGTCGGACGCATCCCCCACTGGTTCAGCATCTCCGCCAGGATGCGCCGGTTGATCCGGTTGTCATCCACGACCAGGACCGGCAGGTTTTGGAGCTGGCTCAGGGAGGGCGGCGCGGTCTTGGGGACCGGGTTCTTTTGAATCCCGAACCGCGCCGTGAACTGAAACACGCTGCCCTTGCCCACCTCGCTTTCCACCCAGATGCGCCCGCCCATGAGCTGCGTGAGCTGCCCGGAGATCGCCAGCCCCAGGCCGGTCCCGCCGTACTGGCGCGTGGTGGAGTTGTCCGCCTGGGTGAACGCCTCGAACACGGCCTTTTGCCGCTTCGGCGGGATGCCGATGCCGGTGTCGGAAACGGCAAAATGCAGTTCCACTTCGCCTTCGGTCTGGGAGACGATCTCGACATCCACCACGACCTCGCCGCGCTCGGTGAACTTGATGGCGTTCCCCGTCAGGTTGACCAGGATCTGGCGCAGGCGGCCTGGATCGCCGATCAGAGCATCCGGGACTTCCGGGGGGACGTGGTAGGCCAGTTCCAATCCTTTGCTGTCCGCGCGCAGGGCGAGGGTCTTCATCGCATCCCCCAGGCTGTCGCGCAGATCGAAATCAATCGGGTCCAGGTCCAGCTTGCCGGCTTCTATTTTTGAGAAATCTAAAATGTCGTTGAGCAGGCAGAGAAGCGAGTCGGCGGACGATTTCACCATGTCCAGATACTCCCGCTGCTCGACGGTCAGCTCGGTATCCAGGGTCAGATCCGTCATGCCGATGATGCCGTTCATGGGCGTCCGAATCTCATGGCTCATGTTTGCCAGGAACTCGCTTTTGGTCCGGGTCGAGGCTTCCGCCGCCTCTTTGGCCTTCCGCAGCGCCTCCTCGACCTGCCGGCGCTCGGTGGCGTTGCTCGAAACGCCGATGATCTCGATCACCTCGCCGCCTGGGTGGCGCAAAGGCGTACACTGCGTCTCGAAGAACATCCCCCGCGTCTGCGATGTCCAGGCGACGATCTCGCCCCTCAGGGCGGCGCGCAGGGCCGAGATCACCGTCGGCTCGTCTCGGTAAAGCTCAAAGGCGGACTGGCCGACGACCTGACCGGGCTGTAGCCCCAGCGCTTCCAGGCCCCGGCCTTCGGAGAGCGTGAAAACGCCCTCGGAGTCAAGTGAAAACACGACGTTCGGGATGTTCGTGACGACCGTGCGGAACCGCGCTTCCGAGACGCGGCGCTCCGCGTCGCCGCGCTGGAGCAGCCGCGCATGTTTCCAGACTACGACCGAAACGCTCAAGATGACCAGGACGACAAAGAGGGTAAAGCCAAAGGCGGGATCGTAAAAGCCCGCGCGGACGCCGCCCAGAATGAGCCAGCCCAGAATCAGGGGAACGCCGACGATCACCAGCAGCAGGCGGCGGATCATGGCGCCGCCGACGTCGTCGCCCGCGATCTGCGCCATCAGCCCGCGATCCGGGCGCGCGAGCAGGAGCGCCAGGCTGAACGCCAGAAACGTCGCCGCCGTGTGCAGCGCCATCGGAATCGCGTGCCCGACTCCGTACAGCGTGCTGACCTGATAGGCGTAGCCGATCAGCGCGATCAGGGCGACGGCGCTGACCGTGGCTGTGAGATACTCGGTGGGACGGCCGCGGCGGGTCTGGACGTCCAGCAGCAGCGCGGCGAGGCTGATGAGGAGGAAGCTCAGGGCCGTATTGGGGGCCATCTTGTTGTCCGCGAGCGAGTTGCGGAACAGCAGACGGTCTACAGCCACATCCCAGCCGAAAAGGTAGCGAGCCAGGACCAGCAGGCTGATGAGGAGGACGACGAAGGCGCAGGCGTGCCCCATCCGCCGCCGCTTTTCCAGCCCCGGCTCCGGCCCGGCCAGCCAGAGCGAGGCGCCGAGGAGGAGGAAGCAGACCGCGCTCACCGGATTCATGGCGACTAGGCCCGGCAGGATGCGCTTCAGCGTCTCCACACCGAGCGCCCACCCCAGCAGGACGACACCGGGGATCAGGAGGACACCCACCGTGAGTACCTGGCTCCATGACTTCAGCGAGATCACGCGGCGTGAGTTGTTTGGGATTTTCATCCTTGCCTCCGCTCGCACCCTATCCTGAGATGTATGCCTCTATTGGCGTCCCCAGAGAAAGTAGAGCGGCATCAGCAGGCACAGCATGGCCGCCAGGAGGGGCAACGTACAGCCGACACAGCCAACGCACCCATTTCTACCGAACGGCAGCAGACACCCCATATGCTTCTCCTGTGCTGCTTCCTTGCTTGGTGGACTCTATTTTAGTACCCGAAGGATCGGCTGCTGAAACGCGCGGGCTGAGGAGAAGGGCCGACAAGACGAAAGCCGCCCGGCCAATGGCCGGGCGGCTTTCGTTTTTCGGTTGTCAGGCTTCTTGATCACGCAGCAAGCCGTGCAGCTTCTCCCGCAGCGATGTGGGGACGCACAGGAGCGCGACCTTTTGGCGCAGGGAAATCACCAGGGTCTGCTCGAACGTGAAGCGCCGCAGGCAGGGGCGGCAGATTTCGAGGTGCCGCATCACCACGACCCGCTCGGCGTCGGTCATCTGGTGGTCCAGGTACTCATTCAGCCGCTTGACGGCCTCCTCGCACGAGTAATAGTCCGCCTCGATGCAGTCTAGCGCCTTTTTGGCCGCCTGCCTCATTTCCGTGTCCATTGGAGGGTCATCTTCCGTCTCATCCACGAGTCTCTTCTCCGTTGAGGTACTCCCACAAGGCGCGCTGTAACAGCTTCCGCCCTCGCGACAGGCGCGAACGGACGGTGCCCACGGGGATCTCCAAAGTGTCTGCGATTTCCTGATACGACAGTTCTTCCAATGTCGCCAGGGCGACCGTGTCACGGAACTCGGGCGGCAGCGCCTGGATCGCCCGCGTGATCACCTCGATGTCGAGTTTCTCCAGGACCGCCTTTTCCGGGTTTTCCGTTTCCGGGTGGTCCCCGCCCAGGCCGCCGACGCCGTCTTCGGTCAGGCGGTTGTAAAGATAAAAATCTTCCAGGCCGTCATACGAGACCGTCTCGCCCTGACGGGACTTGCGCCGGTAGTCGTTCAGGAAAACCGTGTTCATGATACGGAACAGCCACGCTTTGGCGTTGGTTCCCGGCTGGTACTGATAAAAAAAGCGGTAGGCGCGCAGGTAGGTGTCTTGGAGAAGATCTTCGGCGTCGTTGGAATTGCCGGTCAGGCGCAGGGCGTTGCGGTAAAGGGCATCGAGGTGCGGGTTCATCTCCGACTCGAACAAAGCCGGGTCCGTCGGCGGGTGCGCGGCGGCGGGGTCTTCCATCAGAGTGGCCTGCGCTCCAGGAGCGAATGTTGCGGGATTGATTTGCGTCTCTAATTCGGCCATGCAGATTCCTATCAGGTCCCCCGCCCTGAACGGCGGGGCTTCGATAGTGCAAGCCCTCGCCTTCGCGGGCGAAGAAAGACTCGCTCTTTCGGCTCTTCTCAAGCCCAGGGGTTTAGTCCTGGGAGGGTCAGGCTCCGACCGGCGCGATGAGCCGCGCGAAGCGGTTCTTGCCGACTTTGACGACCTGCCCGGACTGGATCAGGACCGTCCCGGCGGGGTCGGCCACCTTTTCGCCGTCTATGCTGACGCCGCCCTGCGCGATCAGGCGCTTGGCCTCGCCGGACGAGGGGGCCAGCCGGGCGGCGACGAGCAGGGCGGTGACGCGCGCGTGGCCCGCCGCGTCGCAGATGTCGTCCGGCACGGCGACTTCGGGCATGTCGTCGGGGACCTCGTGCTGCTTGTGGACCCGCTCAAACTCGTCGTCGGCGGCCTGGGCGGCGTCGGCCCCATGATAAAGTGTGATGATCTCGCGCGCCAGCCGCTTCTTGGCCTCGCGCGGGTGCGTTTGATTCGAGTCCGTCAAGACGGCCACTTCGTCCATCGGAACATCGGTGCAAAGCTCATAATAAGTCGGCATGAGTCCGTCGCCGACAGACATCAGCTTGCCGAACATCTCGGCGGGCGGCTCCGAGATGCCGACGTAGTTGCCGAGCGACTTGCTCATCTTCTTGACGCCGTCCAGGCCGACCAGGAGCGGCATCAGGAGGACGACCTGGGGTTCCTGCCCGATTTCTTTTTGCAGGGCGCGGCCCGCCAGGTTGTTGAGGGTCTGGTCCTGCCCGCCCATCTCGACGTCCGCCCCGATGGCGACGCTGTCATAGGCCTGGGCGAGCGGGTACAGCAGTTCGTGCAGGCCGATGGGCTGCCCCCCGTCAAAGCGATGCTTGAAGTCCTCGCGCTGCATGACCTGGGCGACGGTCATTTTGGATGCCAATCCGACCAGCTCGGCAAAGCTTAGTTTCCCTAGCCACTCGCTGTTGAAACGGACGACGGTCTTTTCGCGGTCCAGGACTTTGGCAAGCTGCTCAACGTAGGTCTTGCCGTTGGCCGCGATCTCCTCGGAAGAGAGCATGGGCCGGGTCGTGGAGCGGCCCGACGGGTCGCCGATCAGGGCCGTGTAGTCGCCGATGATGATGACGACGATGTGCCCCAGGTCCTGGAACAGCCGCAGCTTGCGGAGGACGACGGCGAAGCCCAGGTGGATGTCGGGCGCGGTTGGGTCCAGGCCGAGCTTGATCTGCAAGGGCCGGCCCTCTTTGGCCGACTTTTCCAGCTTGGCTTTCAGCTCGCCGCGCGGCACGATGTCGAACGTGCCGCGCGCGATCATCTCCATCTGCTGGTCAATGGAAAGGTCGGTAGGGTGGGGCATAACAGCGCAAGTGTAGCACACGGCGGCGGCCAAAGTCAATTCAGCGCGTAAGACGTCAGTCTCCCCCGGCACTGGAAGTGCCGGTCTACTCGAAGTGGAAGTGCCTCCGGCACTGAAGATGAGCCTACGGGTGGCCTTTCCTCTAGTCGCGGAGCGACTTTCATTTCTAGTAGACCGGCACTTCCAGTGCCGGGCACGGGCGCGGTCAAACTTAACCCAAACTTAACCGTTTCTTAACGTCTTCTTAACTTAGACCTTCCATAATAGGGGCGTGGCTGAGGTTGAGAGACCTCCCATTGCTCATCCCCTATTCCGGGCCGCGACGAAAGTCGCGGCTTCTTTTTTGCGCCTGCCCGAACGGGTACAATGGCTCCATGCCCGAAGAACAGACACCTGATCCTGCCGAAGACGCCCTATTGGAAGGCTTCATCTCCGTCAGCGCCGCCCTGCAAGGTGGTCATCGTGAGGTTCGCGGCCTGCTCCTTCGCGCGGGCAAGAGCGACGGCCAGACGCGGCATCTGGAACAGCTTGCGCGGGCGGCGCGCGTCCCCATCGAGCGGGTCTCCGACGACGCCATCGAGGCGCAGGCGGGTGGCAGGACACACGGCGGCATCCTGGCCCGCGTCGGCCCCTATCAGTTCGCCGCCCTGGATACTCTGGCGGCGGGCAAGCCGCGCCCTTTTGTCGTCCTGATTGACGGCATCGAGGACCCCTTCAACTTCGGCGCGTCCGTCCGCGCGCTTTACGCCGCCGGGGCGGACGGTCTGGTCCTGCGCCCGCGCAACTGGCTTTCGGCGGCGGGCACCGTCGCCCGCGCCTCGGCGGGCGCGTCCGAATTGATCCCCACAGCCCTGGCCGAAACGGCGGGGGACGCCGCCGCCTTCTTCCGCGCGCACGGGCTGGCCGTCGCCTGCGCGACCGAGGAGCGCGGCAGCGTCTCGCTCTACGATGCCGACTTGACCGTGCCGCTGTTCCTGCTCCTCGGCGGCGAAAAGCGCGGCATCACCCGTTCCTTTCTAGATCAGGCCGACCTGAAGCTACGTATCCCCTACGGCCGGGCCATGCCGCACTCGCTGGGCACCGCCTCGGCTGCCGCTGTCCTCGCCTTCGAGATCATGCGCCAGCGGAGCCGCTGACCCGCCTACCCATCCCTTACCAGTCCGTCAGGAACCGCTCGCTGCACAGGAATTTGTCGCGCATGTTCATGACCATCCATGTCGGATGGTCAGACTGCCGCCCCTGCTCCCGCGCCTGCTTCATGTGGAACGCCGTTTCGCCGAGAATGCCGGACACCATGAATGTCTCGATGAGCGGCAGTTGCGCTGGGGGCAGGGGGCGAATGCTTTGATAACCCGCTAGACCGACGCCCCAGTGCCACAGCCCGCACAGCGCGTAGCCCAGGTCGGCTAGAAAGTAGCCGTCGCCGCAGAGCGAGAAGTCAATCGGGCGCACCTCGCCGCGCCGGAACAGGTAGTTGCGGTTGTGGAAGTCGCCGTGAATCAGGCCGAAGTCTGACGGCGCTTCGCCAACCACGTCCATTGCGGCGAATATCCGCTCCCCGGCGGCCTCAAGTACGGCGAGATCGTCTCCCGTCAGCAACCCGTCCCCAACGGCGCGGCGGTACGTCTCCAGGCGCTCCCGCAAAGCCCCCGCGTCATGGCGCGGGCGCGAGAAGCCTTTGGGCCGCGCCCATGTCTCGCCGTGCCGATGCAGGCGGGCCAGAGCCGCGCCCGCGCGGAAGGCGCGGGAGGGAGCGCGCTGGTCTGTGAGAAACCGGCCCTCGACCCAGGCCGTCAGCGTCCACGGCGCGCCCCCCGCATCCGTCACCCAAGCACCGCCCAGGTTGGCGACGGGGCAGGGGGCGGTGATGTCCGTCTGGGCGCGGAGGGCCGCCAGCCAGTCCATTTCGGAGCGCAGCCCGGCCTTGATGTGGTGGGCCTGCTGCTGGAGCTTGTGCCGTCGCAGCAGGAACCGCGTGTCGTCCTGTGGGACATGGACGCGGAACGTGGTATTTTCCGAGTCGCCCTGGAAGGTGAGCGTGGCGGAACCGAGAGCGTACTGCGCGAGGGCGATCTGTGCCTGCGCCAGATGTTCGCGGTGGGATTGTGTCATCTGTTTGCTCCGGTGTCACCCCGCCGCCAGCGTCAGCGCGTAGACGGCTTTCGCGCCGTAGGCCCGGAGGACGAGGGTGCATTCATAGAGGCTGCTGCCGGTCGTCATCACGTCGTCCATGAGCAGCAGGATCTTTCCCTCGACGGCTTCGGGGCGGCGGACGGCGAACGCGCCCTGCAAATTCGTGAGCCGCGCGTCTCGGTCCAGCCCGACCTGCGGGCGGGTGGCCCGTGTGCGGACCAGGGCATCCGTCAGGAGCGGCAGGCCGAGGTGGGAGGCGACGACGCGGGCCAATCGCTCGGACTGGTTGTAGCCGCGCAGCCGGCGGCGGACCGGGTGCATCGGGACGGGGAGCAGGGCGTCGAAGCGCAGGCCGTTCAGGTCCGAAGCGTGTTCGCGGGCAAAGGCGGCAAGATGAAGGCCCAGCGGGGCGGCGAGCTGCGGGTGGTCATTGTATTTGAACTGGTGGATGGCGTCGCGTAGGACGCCCTCGTAAGCGCCCAGAGCGCGGGCGCGTTCGTAGGCCGGGCGGCGCAGGCGGCAGTGCAGGCAGACGCCCGCGTCGGCGGGGATGGTCTGGCCGCATTTTTGGCAGGAAGGCGGCGCGACGGGGATGATCCCGTCGAGGCAGGCGGCGCACAGGCCTGACTCGCCCAGGGCGCGGCAGACGAGGCAGCGCGGGGGGTAGAGGAGGGACAGGAATGGGTCGAGCAGAGCGGTCAGCATAGGAACCCACCTCCTTGTTTCCTCGTTCCTCGTTCACAGGGGTCCTCCCGGAGCGGGAAGACGAAGAGTCTGAGGTATCGAGGGCAAATGGCTTAGAACCTATCCCATTAGGCATAATTTTCGTCAGCGGCCCATCTGGAATTTGCGGCGGATGGCCCTAGTGGGATAGGCTCTTAGTGTCCGAAACTCTTCCCCCTCCCGCTTCGGGAGGGGAAACGAGCCTCAGCGAGTGGGGTGGGTTCTTATCGGGCCGGGGGGCTTCTTTATACCCCCGCCTCGTCCATCGCCTCAAAGTGGGCGATCTCCTGGAAAGCGCGGTAGCGGGCGGCGATGTCCGCCTGGGTCAAGGTCCGCAGGCGGTTTAAGGAGAAGTCCTCGACGTTGTAGGAGGCCATCACGCTGCCGTAGACGACGGCCTTCTTCAGCGTGGCGACACTCGTGTCGTTGCGGGAGGCGACATAGCCGATGAAGCCGCCGGCGAACGAGTCGCCCGCGCCGGTCGGGTCGGCGATGTCTTCCAGCGGGTACGAGGGGGCGGCGAAGTGCGAGTCGCCGCTGAACAGCAGCGCGCCGTGCTCGCCCTTCTTGATGATGACGGTTTTGGGGCCGAGGGCCTGCAAGGCGCGGGCCGCTTTGATGACGGACAACTGCCCCGTGAGCTGCCGCGCCTCGGCGTCGTTCATAAAGGCGATGTCTACGCGCTTGAGGACTTCAATCAAGGCGTCGCGCTTGCCCTCGATCCAGAAGTTCATGGTGTCGCAGACGGTCAGGATTGGGTCCTCCACCTGCGTCAGCACTTGGATCTGGAGTTCCGGGTCAATGTTGGCGAGGAAGACGTACTTGGCCTGCTTGTAGCTCTCCGGCAGGGACGGCTGGAAGTCGGCGAAAACATTGAGCTGCGTGTCGAGCGTGTGGGCGATGTTCAGGTCGAAGTCGTAGTAGCCCGCCCAGCGGAAGGTCTTGCCGCTCGCGACCGTCTGCACGCCCGCCAGGTCAATGCCGCGCGACTTCAGGAAGTCCAGGTGTTCTTGGGGAAAGTCGCCGCCGACCACGCCGACAAGCTGGACGGGGGAAAAGAACGAGGCGGCGACGCCGGAATAGTCCGCCGCGCCGCCGAGCGCGTCTTTGACCTCGCCCGTGGGCGTCTTGACCGAGTCCAGGGCCATGGAGCCGACGATGAGAACGGGATGGGACATAAAGGTTTCCTTAAAAAAGCATCACAAAAAGGGTCAAAAAGAATGCCCGCCGCAGGGCGCGGTGGGCAGTTCTGGCGGTGTGACAATAGACAAAAGAAAATGACCTCGGCGCGATTCGAACGCGCGACCCCTTCCTTCGGAGGGAAGTACTCTAATCCGCTGAGCTACGAGGCCGTTGACAGCGTTAGTCTACCCGCAAGGGGCAAGGGTTGTCAAGCGCATTTAGTCAAGGGGAGTGTCTAGATTGGCGCAGGTAGGAAGTCAATCAAGTGGGCTTTGAGTCTGGGAAAGCGGCGCACAAACAACTGCCGCGCATTGTAACAAAACACGAACAGCTTCACCTGACGCGCCA
>JAABUM010000787.1_pt1 | contig 51836 bp, 47 predicted proteins | sample 5559161 | NCBI WGS metagenome assembly JAABUM01 (sample SAMN10711868, study PRJNA513369) | rock metagenome | isolation source: Antarctica rocks | place: Antarctica: Victoria Land, Siegfried Peak nord
ATCGAGGAGTACCTGGCCGGTGAGGCGTCGCTGGACGATCGCCTGATCGAGGCGGACGTGCTCGGCTCGATCGCGCACGCCAGGATGCTCGGCACGATCGGCCTCCTCTCGCCGGAGGAAGTGCGCGAGCTGACCGTCGAGCTGGCACGGATCGTCGCGCTCGCCGAGGCCGACGAGTTCCATGTGACGATCGCGGACGAGGATGTCCACACCAAGATCGAGAATCATCTGGTGGCGACGGTCGGCGAGGCGGGCAAGCGGATCCACACCGCCCGCTCGCGTAACGATCAGGTGCTGGTCGATCTGCGCCTCTTCACGCGGGTCGAGTTGACCACGATCATGGGCGATCTGCTTGACGCGGCGACCGCCCTACTCGATCTGGCCGAGCGCGGGCAGAATATCCCCATGCCGGGCTACACCCACATGCAACGCGCGATGCTCTCCTCGGTCGGCCTGTGGGCGTCCAGTTTCGCGGAGGCATTGCTGGACGATCTGCGCGTGCTGCAGACGGCCTACGCGATCAACGATCAGTCGCCGCTCGGCTCGGCGGCGTCCTACGGCGTCCCGTTCGACATCGACCGCCAGTACGTCGCCGATCTCCTCGGCTTCGCGCGGGTGCAGCGCAACGTCCTCTACGCCCAGGCGGGGCGCGGCAAGTTCGAGGGGCTGGTCGTCCAGGCGCTGGCGCAGATCATGGTCGACCTCTCGCGGCTGGCGCAGGATGTGCTGCTCTTCACCACCTCGGAATACGACTTCTTCCACGTCGCGCCGGAACTGACGACCGGCAGCAGCATCATGCCGCAGAAGCACAACCTGGACCCGATGGAGCTGCTGCGCGGCAAGGCGCGCGTGGTGCTGGCCTGTCAGGAACAAATCCTGGGGACGATCGCCGGGCTCCCCTCGGGCTACAACACCGACTTCGGCGAGACGAAGGGCGCGTTCATGCGCGCCCTCGACACCACCGCCGCGTCGCTCCGCGTCGTCGCTCTCTATGTCACCGGGCTGGAGCCACAAGAAGAGCGGATGCGCGCCGCCTGCTCGCCCCAACTCTTCGCCACCGACCATGCCTACGCGCTGGTCCGCGACCAGGAGATGCCCTTCCGGGATGCCTACCGCCTGATCGCCTCGCGGCTCGACACGCTGGACCCGATGGACCCATACGAGCAATTGCGGCAGCGCCAGCACATCGGCGCACCCGGCAATCTGGGGCTGGCGGAGTCCCGCGCGGAGGTCGCGACGGCGCGTGTGGCGCTCGATGCGCAACGCGCGAAGCTGGCGGCGGTCAAGGCGTCGCTGCTCGCCGGATAGGGCTGAGCGCCGCGCGTCTGCGGCGAAACGCGCCGATTCGGTACAATACGTGTTTGGATCGTCCGGCGCGAGGTCGCGCCGCCGATATAGATCGAAGAGTCATCGTTGTTGAAGAGGAGTGAGGACCATGTCTGTCGCCATGATCGGTACCTGCCCGGAGTGCGAGGCCGCGATCGAGATGCAGAACGTCGAGAAGGGCGAGATCGTGCAGTGCCCGGAGTGCGGCGCGGAACTCGAAGTCGTCAACACCGATCCGGTGCAGCTCGACCTCGCGCCAGAGGAAGAAGAAGACTGGGGCGAGTAAGCGGAAGTACGAAGTACGAACGACGAAGTGCGACTGGGACACGACGAACTGCGTTCGTACTTCCGGCTTCGTACTTCGTACTTTTCACAGGGGGTTGGGGTGAAGGTCGGGATCTTGCACACGCGCTTACGCATCGAAGAGCGCCGTCTGATCGAGGAATTGGTCGCGCGCGGCGCGGAGGTATTGCCGTTGCCCGAGAGCGTTGTCGCATTCGATCTGCGTGGACAGGGCTACGAGGGCGTCGATATCGTGATCGAGCGCTGCCAGGATTACACCCTGGCACAGACGGCGCTGCGCGCCTTCGAGTACCTCGGCGTGCCGACGATTAATCGCCCCGCGACGGTCGATCTCTGCGGCAACAAGGCGCTGCTGATGATGCAACTCAGCAAGGCGGGCGTGCCGATCCCGCGCGTGGAGATCGCGCTGAGCACCGAGAGCGCGCTGGCCGCGATCGGGCGTCTCGGCTACCCGGTCGTGACAAAACCGCTCGTCGGCGGCGACACGCAATTGCTGGCGCTGATCGAGGACCGCGAGACCGCCGAGGCGATCTTGGAGCACAAGGCGATGCTCGGCACCGACCGCCAGCACGTCTATTTCCTCCAGGAATACATCACCAAGCCGGGTCGCGATATTCGCGTCCTCGTGCTCGGCGATGAGCCGTTAGCTGCCGAATATCGCCAGAGCGGCGATTGGGTGACGAGCCGCGATCGCCGCTCCCCCCATACTCCCTGCCCCCTCACCCCCGAGCTCGTCGCGCTGGCGCAGCGGGCGGCGCGCACCTTCGGCGGCGGTATCCTGGAGATCGACCTGTTGGAGAGTCCGCGCGGGCTGCTGGTGAACGAGGTCGGCACGATCAACGCCTTCCGCGCCTTCGAGACGGCGGGGGTGGCGGTGGCCGGCCCGATGGCCGAGTACATCCTGGGCGTGGCGCAGGGCACCGCAGAAAAGCAGGCGACGCATGTCGGGGTCTGAGATAGCCGTGAGCGGGGCGACGCTCCCCACCATCACCGAGGCCGACGAGATCGAGATGCTGCGCGGGCTGGTGGCGATCCCCAGCACCTCCGGCCAGGAGCGCGCGGCGGTCGAATGGGTCTGCGCCCAGATGGCCGCGCTCGGCTTCGCCACGACGATCGACGCGGCGGGGAACGCGATCGGCACGATCGGCGACGGCCCGCGCGAGATCGTCATGCTCGGCCACATCGACACCGTCCCCGGCGCTATCCCAACCCGGATCGAGGATGGCGTTCTCTACGGGCGCGGCGCGGTCGACGCGAAGGGGCCGCTGGCGACTTTCGTGCGGGCGGCGGCGCGCGCGGCACGGGGGGGGCTGCCGGGCGCACGCCTGACGGTGATCGGCGCGACCGGCGAGGAGGCCGAATCTGCCGGAGCCTATCACCTCGCGGCGACCCGCCCCGCCCCGGCCTTCACGATCATCGGGGAGCCGAGCGGGTGGGACAGCGTGGTCCTCGGGTACAAGGGGAGCATGTCGGCCACCTACACGCTGCGCCAGTCGGGCGCGCACTCCGCCGCCCCGGTCGCGAACGCGCCGCAGGTGGCGGTCGATTTCTGGAACCGGGTCACTGCCTACGCCGCCGACTTCAACACCGGGCGCGAGGCGGTCTTCGATCGCCTGGAGCCGAAGCTGCGCGGCCTACATAGCGAGAGCGACGGCCTCCACGAAGAGGTGACGTTGCGGCTCGGCTTTCGTCTGCCGCTCGGCCTCGATGCGGAGACGCTGACCAGCATCCTGCAAGACTTCGCGCGGATCGAGGCGAGTGCGGACGACGCGGCGGCGGAGATCGAGGCCCACGCGACGGTGACGGTGGCCGAGGCGCTACCCGCCTTCCGCTCCGAGCGGGGATCGCCGCTCGTGCGCCCTTTCCTGGCGGCGATCCGCGCCGAAGGGGGGAAGTCGCGCCTGAAGGTGAAGACCGGCACCGCCGACATGAACATCATCGGCCCGGCATGGGGCAGCCCGATCGTCGCCTACGGGCCGGGCGACTCGAAGCTCGATCACACGCCGAACGAGCGGATCGTGATCGACGACTATCTCCGTGCGATTCGCATCCTGGCAGCGGTGCTCATCACCCTCGCTAGTTAAGGGCTCGTTCCCTATCTGCCGACTGCTGACTACCGACTGCTGACTCGTTATCTCGGAGGCTGTGGTGAAACTGGGGATGCTCGTCTCGCACTTGCGGACAGAGGAAAAGGCGATTCTGACGGCGGCGGAGCGTCGCGGTATCGCGGTGGAGCGCGTCTTCGACCGCGAGGTCTGGTTCGATCTGGAGCAGCGGCGCTTCCCCGAGGTCGATCTCGTCCTCGATCGCAGCCTCGTCCACTCGCGGGCGGAGTATACGTTGCGCCTCTTGCAGAGCTGGGGCATCCCCACGGTCAACAGTTTCGAGACGACGACCCTCTGCGACAACAAGTTCCACACCAACATGGCCTTCATCGAGCACGGCGTCCCGACGCTGCGGACGCTGATCGCCTACACGCCGGAATCGGCGCTGGCGGCGATCGAGGAATTGGGCTATCCGGTCGTGCTGAAGCCGAACACCGGCTCCTGGGGACGCCTGCTGGCGAAGGTGAATAGTCGCACGGCGGCGGAGGCGATCCTGGAACACAAGGCGAGCCTCGGCTCCTACCACCACTCGATCTTCTACATCCAGGAATACATCCAGAAACCGGGCCGCGACATCCGCGCCTTCATCGTCGGCGATCGCGTGGTGGCGGCGTCGTACCGCAACGCGGAGCACTGGATCACCAACACCGCGCGCGGCTCCACCTCCACCCACTGCGAGGTGACGCCGGAGATCGAGGAGCTGGCGCTGCGCGCCGCCCGCGCCGTCGGCGGCGAGATCATGGGCGTCGATCTGGTCGAGACGAACGACGGGATGAAAGTGATCGAGATTAACGTCGGCGCGGAGTTCCACGGCTTGCGCGAGACGACCGACGCCGATATTCCGGGCGAGATCGTCGAATACCTGGTCCAGAAAGCGACGCGACTCGCCGGGCAGCGTGAGGCGTTGCCGACAGGGCGATAGGGGACGGGGTCGCCGCAGGGACGCAGAGACGCAGAGAACGAGAGAGACGACGAGAGATAGTTTCAAGGACGACGGCAAGAGGGGGAAGGAAACGTAATGACCACGGTATCGATCATCGGGGCGTCGGGCTATGCGGGGGGTGAGGTGCTGCGCCTCCTGCTCGATCACCCGGACGTGGAGGTCAAGCAGGCGACCTCCGAGCGGCAGGCGGGGAAGTTCGTCCACACGACCCACCCGAACCTTCGTAAGCGGACGCAGTTGAAGTACGTCTCGCGCGCCGCGCTGGAGCCGTGCGACGTCCTCTTCCTCTGCTTGCCGCACGGCCTCAGCATGGAGGCGGTGCCGGAGTTGCGCGACAAGGCGTCGATCATCATCGATCTCAGCGCCGACTACCGTCTCAACAATCCGCAGGATTACCCGACGTGGTATAGCCACGAGCACACCCACCCGGAACTTTTGGGCGAGTTCGCCTACGGTATCCCGGAGTTGCACCGCGAGGCGATCCGCAAGGCCGACTTCATCAGCGGCGCGGGCTGCACCGCCACCACCGCGATCCTCGGTCTCTATCCCCTCTTCCGCGCCGGGATCGTCGATCTGGCGCAGCCGACGGTGATCGAGTCGAAGGTCGGCTCGTCCGGGGCGGGCGGCGAGAGCGGTCCGGGGAGCCATCACCCCGAGCGCAGCGGCGTGATCCGCTCGTTCAAGCCGACCGGCCACCGCCACAGCGCTGAGATCATCCAGGAATGCACCTTCGATGGCAACGTGCCGCAGATCGCCCTCAGCGTCACCTCGGTCGAGTCGGTGCGCGGGATCGTCACCACCTCGCACATCTTCACCAAGGAGCGGGTGACCGACAAGGACCTCTGGCGGATCTACCGCGCGGCCTACAAGGAGGAGCCGTTCATGCGGCTCGTCAAGGAAGCGTCGGGGCTGCACCGCCTCCCGGAGCCCAAGATCCTCGCGGGGACCAATTACTGCGATGTCGGCTTCGAGATCGACGAACACTCCGGTACGAACCGCGTCGTCGTGATCGCCGCGCTCGACAACCTGATGAAGGGCGCGTCCGGCATGGGTGTCCAGGCGATGAATGTCCGCTGCGGCTTCGCGGAGAACGCCGGGCTGGGCTTCCCCGGCCTGCACCCGATCTGAGGAAGTACGAGCGACGAAGGACGCAGGACGAACCGGGGGAGGGCAACAATAAGGCGACCAGCATCCGCACCGGTTCGTCCTTCGTCGTTCGTACTTCGGACTTCATCCGACCGAAGGGAGCAAAACCGATGTTGGTGATCAAGCTCGGGGGCAGCGTCGGGCTGAACTACGAGGCTTTCCTGGACGATCTGGCGCGGGTGGAGGAACCGGCGATCTTCATCCACGGCGGCAACGCGGAGTTCGACCGCGTTTCGAAGCAACTCGGCATCGAGCCGCGCCACGTCACGTCGAGCAACGGGCAGTCGAGCCGCTTCACCGACCGCGAGACGCTCGACGTGATGCTGATGGTTTATTGCGGCAAGATCAACAAGCAACTGGTCGAGGGCTTGCAGCGGCGCGGGGTCAACGCGGTGGGACTGAGCGCGATCGACGGGCGGATCGCGACCGGGCGACGCAAACCGGCGATCCGCGTGATCGAGGACGGCAAGCCGAAGATGCTGCGCGGCGATTATGCGGGGTCGATCGAGGATGTGGACACGACGCTGCTGACGACCCTCCTCGGCGCGGGCTTCCTGCCTGTCCTCACCCCGCCCGCCTTCGGGCGTGAGGGCGAGGCGATCAACGTCGATGGTGATAAGCTGGCGACCGAACTGGCGGTCGCGCTCGGCGCGGATCAGCTGCTCGTCTTCTCCAACACCCCCGGCCTGCTGGCCGATGTCAAGGATGAGGATAGCCTCGTTACGTCGATCAGCCTGGCGAACATGGCCGAGGCGCGGGCGATGGCGCAGGGGCGGGCGAAGAAGAAAGTCAGCGCGGCGCAGGACGCGATCGAGCGTGGCGTCGGGCGGGTTATCTTCGCCGATGCGCGCGTGGATCGCCCGATTAGTCGCGCGCTCGAAGGGGCCGGGACGACGATCACCGCCTAGCGACGAGCGCGGGCGAGAATCCAGCGAGGGAATGATCATGGCGGCGGCACAACCACGCACAGGGATGTCGGTCGAGGAATACCTGGCGTTCGAGCGTGCCAGCGGGGAGAAGCACGAGTACCGTGACGGCGAGATCGTCGCGATGGTTGGGGCAAGTTACAGGCACAACACTATCGTTGGGAATGTTTTCGCCAGCCTACGCACGCGACTGAGGGATGGTTCTTGCCGGGTGAACTTCAGCGACTTGCGCGTGCAAATCTCTGGCGAGCGGTTCTATACCTACCCAGACCTCACCGTCGTGTGCGGCCCACCCCGCTTCTCGGATGATCGCCAGGACACGCTGCTCAACCCGCAGATCATCATCGAGGTTCTTTCGCCCCCGACTCAGGGATACGATCATGGGGGAAAGTTTCGGCATTACCGCAGCATCGAGTCGTTGCACGAATACGTGTTGATCGAGCAGGACAGCCAGAGGATCGAGCACTTCGTTCGACAAGCGAGCGATCTCTGGCTCCTCTCGGATACGATCGGGCCGGACGCGACGTTGCATCTGCCGACGCTCGATTGCGCCGTCCCGTTCGCGGAGATCTACGAGGAAGTCATGTTCGCGGCGATGGACAACAGCGATGCCTGACGGCGTCTGGCGCGTGATCTGGCACCGCCCAGCGACGCAAGGAGTGTGGTGGCGAACTGGCCGACCCTGGCCGGTCGCCGCAGATAAACCCGCGCGTCCCATCGGCTGACCGGCCAGCATCCCCGCCACCCCGACCGATCGGACACCGACCGCAACGAGCGTACCCACACGCAGAAAGGATCGCAGCATGTCCACGTTGACCGACCTCTCCGCGATCACCGCCATCGAAGACGAGCACCTGATCGGCCTCTACGCCAAGCGCGACATCGCGCTCGTGCGCGGCCAGGGCACAACCCTCTGGGATAGCGAGGGGAAAGCGTACCTCGACCTCTACAGCAATTATGGCGTCAACATCCTCGGCCACAGCCACCCTGCCGTTAGCGCCGCGATCAAGGAGCAGGTCGACATCCTCACCAACTGCCACAGCAGCTTCTACAACGACGCCCGCGCCCGCTTCCTGGAAACCCTGGGCGCGATGGCCCCGGCGGCGCTGAGCCACGTCTTCCTCAGCAGTTCCGGCACGGAGGCGGTCGAGGCGGCGCTGAAGTTCGCGCGCGTCGCCACCGGGCGCACGAAGGTCGTCGCGGCCAAGCGCGGCTACCACGGGCGGACCCTCGGCGCGCTCAACGCGACCGCCGAGAAGAAGTACCGCGACCCCTTCCTCCCGCTGATGGAAGGGTTCAGCCACGTCCCCTACGACGACATCGACGCCCTCGGCATGGCGGTGGACGAGGAGACTTCGGCGATCATCCTGGAACCGATCCAGGGCGAGGGAGGCATCTACGCCCCGAGCGACGACTACCTCCCCGCCGTGCAGGAGATCGCGCGCCGGACCGGCGCCCTGCTGATCCTCGACGAGATCCAGAGCGCCTTCCGCACCGGCGCGCTCTTCGCCTGCGAGCATAGCGGCGTGGTCCCGGACATCCTCTGCGTCTCCAAGGGGATCGCCAATGGCTTCCCCTTCGCCGTGACGCTGGTCACGGCGGAGGTGGCGGCGCGGATCCCGGCGGGGAGCCACGGCACCACCTTCGGCGGCAACCCCCTCGCCTGTGCCGCCGCCACCGCGACGCTGAACGTCCTGCGCGATGAAGGGTTATTCGCGCAGGCGACGCGCGTCGGCGACTACTTCCAGGCGCAGGTTCGCGCGCTGAACAGTCCGAAGATCCGCGATGTGCGCGGGCGCGGGCTGATGATCGGCGTGGAACTGCGCGAGCGCGCCACGAAATATCTGCGCGCCCTGCAAGAGCACGGCGTCATCTGCCTCTCGGCGGGGGCGACCACGCTCCGCTTCCTGCCCCCCCTCCTGCTGACCGAGGCGGAGGTCGATCGGGCGGTCGCGATCCTCGGTGAGGTCTTGGCGAGCGGCGGCGGGGCGACCCGGCGCGGCGCGACGGAGGAATAGGGGCGATGCACGTCGGGGTACTCCTCTCGCGGGTGCGAGTCGAAGAGAAGCTGCTATTCGCGGAGCTTGATGCGCGCGGGGTCAACTGGTCGCGGATCGACGACCCGGACCTGATCATGCGCCTCGACGATCCGCTGACCGGCTACGATGTGATCCTGGAACGCTCGATCAACCACACACGGGCGCTGCACGCCCTGCGCGTCTTTAACGACTGGGGCATCCCCACCGTCAACACTTTCGACGTGGCGGAGGTCTGCGGCAACAAGCTCCTGACCTCCACCGCGCTCGTCCGCAACGGGGTGCCGACCCCGCGCACGATCGTGGCGTTCACGCCGGAAGCGGCGTTGCGGGCGATCGAGGAGTTGGGCTACCCGGCGATCCTCAAGCCGCCGATCGGCTCCTGGGGCCGCCTCCTCTCGAAGATCAACGACCGGGACGCCGCCGAGGCGATCCTGGAGCACAAGGAGGTCTTAGGTTCGTTCCACCATTCGACCTACTACATCCAGGAGTACATCGAGAAGCCGGACCGCGACATCCGCGCGTTCGTCGTCGGCGGCGAGACGATCTGCGCGATTTACCGCTACAGCAAGCACTGGATCACCAATACCGCGCGCGGCGGCATCTCCGACAATTGCCCGGTGACGCCGGAGATGGACCGCATCTGTCAGGCGGCGGCGCGGGCGGTCGGCGGCGGTGTGGTGGCGATCGACCTCGTGGAGATGGGCGACAGTTACAGCGTGATCGAGGTCAACTACACGATGGAGTTCCGCAACTCGATCGCCCCGACCGGGGTCAATATCCCTGGACGGATTGTCGATTATGTCTTGCAAGTCGGCGAGGGTCGCCCGGTGCGCGAGGCGGCGGCGCAGTCGTAGCGCCTCGACACCGAGACAGTGCCGGCAATAGCGTCGCCCCCGCCACTATGGCGGGGGCGACGCTTTGTGTCCGTATGGGCGCGGGGCGTCGGCGCTACTCCGCCCCCCCCGGCCAGGTCGCCACGGCGATCATGCGATCGCTGGCGGCGGTGAAGGGTTCGAGATTGTAGGAGCCGTAGAAGGCGATCTCCCCGAAGCCGACCCGTTCAAGGAGGAGTTGCAGTTCGTAGCGCCCGAGGTAGCGGAAGGTGAAGGGGGCGGCGACCCGTGCGGTCGTGCCATCGGTGCGGAGACGGTCGTAGAAGAAGGTCGTCTCGATCCGCTGCTCCGCGCTGTCGAGCGCCGAGGTCGAGAACTTGTCGATCCGCTCGCCGGTCTGCGGGTCGTGATACGTCCCAGCGTGGAGCATCCGCCCGTCGTACTCGTTGAGGATGTCGGGGTGCGGCGGGAACACATCGAGGACGAGGAGGCCGCCGGGCATCAGATGGCCCGCGACCGCGCCGAGCGCCACCAACTGATCCTCCTGCGTCTCCAGATGCAGGAACGAGTTGATCGCGCTGAAGGCAAGGCCGAAACGCGCGTCGCCGAGGCGCGCGAGAGCGCGAATGTCATCCTCGACCAGCGTCACCCCGCCCGCAACCCCGGCGCGCGCGGCGGCGGCGCGGGCCAGCGCCAGCATCGCCGGGGAGAGATCGACGCCGGTGACCGCGTAGCCATCCTCCGCCAGCGGCACGAGCGCCCGCCCGGTGCCGCAGCCGAGTTCGAGGATCGCGCCGCCACTGTGCTCCGCAAAGGCGCGCAGCAGCGGCAGATCGTCCGCGAAGTCGGCGAACTCCAGATCGTAGAACGGGGCGAAGCGGTCGTAATCGGCACCAGTCAGCGCCCCTTCAGCAGCATTCATAGGCGGGAGTATAGGGGATCGGCGGGGAACTCGCCGCATAGGCCCCCGGGCACCGTTCCGGCAGATAGCCAGCCGAGCGGCAAAGAGTGTATAAAATGCGATGTGTGGCATTCTACGCCGCTACCAATCGCTACCAATAGGGATGCGCCCGGAGCGGCGCGACTATGGACAACCGATGTGCTCGAACAGGGGGGACTAATGTCGGTCGATCTCGATAGCCTGGAGATCCGCGACAACGCGGCGCAACATCGCTACGAGGCGCATCTCGATGGGCATCTCGCGGTCGTCACCTACCGGCGCGCGGAGGGGCGGATCACCTTCATCCACACGGTCGTCTCCCCGGCGCTCGAAGGACACGGCGTGGCGGCCAAACTCGTCCGCCACGCTTTGGACGATGCGCGCCATCGGGGGCTGGCGGTGATCCCGCTCTGCCCGTACGTGGTCATCTTCATCAGGCGACACCCGGAATACACCGAACTGGTCCCGGTCGAGGAACGCGCGCTCCTCGACGGTGACGCCGAATAAACCGAGCGCCGCCTAGCTCGCAGTCCGACGGCACAGCCATTTGTCGGCGCTCTGCGGCATAAGCCGGTCTTGCCGGTGCCGCCCGCCGCTGCTACAATCACCGTAAGGCGTCCGAAGCCAGTATTCTGCGCGTGGTAGGACTGGCGGGCGCATGAGCGAGGTCGACCGGTGAGCACCATCCTCTGCTTGGTAACAGCCGCACGCAATTAATCGTCCCCTGGTTCGAGCGCGGCGCAGCATTTCGGGAATGGGGGCGCTCGGTCGATCGCGCCGCGCGAACGGTGCGCGTCGCCATTTGCCCCGCGAGTTCCTCCCCATCGGCCCTCACCGATACGCACAGCGTGGACCTGGTGCCAACTTTCCCCCTACCGCCCCGCGCTGCGAACCTCCATGATGGCCGGAGTGCGATCACGCCGCACCCGATGATGAACGAGAGTACGCTAACGCCGCGCCCGCCGCCCAGGCACGCGGCCACCAATGGAGAAGTGAGCAACCTATGGCTGGGGTTACCATCCTCACCGTCACCGATCTGGAGAAGCGCTACATCAGCGACCTGATCTTCTCCGGCCTGACCTTCCAGGTTGGCGAGGGGGAACACATCGGTATCGTCGGGCCGAACGGCGTCGGCAAATCGACCCTCCTGAAAATCGTCGCGGGCATCGAGCCGACGAGCGGCGGCACGGTCGCACCGTTGCGCGGCCTCAAGATCACCTACCTGGCCCAGGAGGCCCGCTTCGATAGCGACCGCGATGTGCGCGAGGAGACGCTGCAAGCGTTCGCGCACCTCCACACCCTGCGCGACCAGATGACCGCGATCGAGCAGGCACTCGCCACCACGACCGACGACGCCGAGCTCGAACGGTTGATGGCCGATTACGACGCCGCCTCGGTCGCCTTCGAGACGGGCGGTGGCTACGACACCGAGCACCGCGCCGAGGCGGTGTTGCACGGGCTCGGCTTCGACGAGACAAACTGGCACATGCAGGTCCGCACCCTCAGCGGCGGCCAGAAGACGCGCGTGGCGCTGGCGAAGGCGCTCCTCGAAGCGCCCGATCTCCTCCTGCTGGACGAGCCGACGAACCATCTCGACCTCGCCGCGCTCGAATGGCTCGAAGGTTTCCTGATGAACCATCACGGCGCGTTCATCGTCGTCTCCCACGACCGCTACTTCCTCGACAAGGTGACGAAGCGGACGATCGATCTCGCGTTCGGGCGGCTAGAGGATTATCCCGCACCCTATGGCCGCTACCTGACCCTCCGCGAGGAGCGGATGGCCCGCCGCCTGAAGGAATACGAGGAGCAGCAGGCGTTCATCTTGCGGACCGAGGAGTTCATCCGCAAGTATAAGGCGGGGCAGCGCTCCAAGGAGGCGCGCGGGCGGGCGACCCGGCTCGCGCGGCTGGAACGCCTCGAACGCCCGCAGGAGAGCGAGCGGCTGCGGCTGGCGATGGCGTCCGATCTCCGCAGCGGGCGCGTCGTCCTCGGCACGGACAAGGTGCGCGTCGGCTACACGAATGGCGGGCAGACGACCGAGCTGATGCGAACCCCCGACCTGGAGGTGCAGCGCGGCGACCGCGTGGCGCTGATCGGCCCGAATGGCGGCGGCAAGACGACTTTCCTGCGGACGCTGATGGGCGAGATCCAGCCGCTGGCCGGGAAGTTCTACTTCGGCACCAACGTGCGTCCGGCCTACTACGCGCAGGGGCACGAGCAACTCGAACTCGGGCGCACGGTGATCGAGACGATCCAGGAGACACACCCGATGCTGGAGGAGGCGGCGCGCACCTTGCTCGGGCGCTTCCTCTTCTCCGACGACGATGTCTTCAAGCCGGTCGCGGCCCTCTCCGGCGGCGAGCGCAGCCGCCTGGCGCTGGCGAAGCTGACCCTGGCGCGCTCCAACTTCCTGATCCTCGACGAGCCGACGAACCACCTCGACATCGCCGCGCGCGAGGCGCTGGAGAGCGTGCTCGATGAATATGACGGCACGCTGTTAATCGTCTCCCACGACCGCTACTTCATCGACCGGCTGGCGACGCAGGTCTGGGCGATCGGCGAGGATCGGCTGATCCGCCCCTACATCGGCAATTACACCGAATACGTGCGCGAATCGGCCAAGGCCGACAAGACCGAGCGGCGCGACGGCGCGCGCGCGAAGTCTCTCGCGATCATCAAGGAGCCGAAGCAGGAGGCGAATCCGCCCGCCCCGGCGCAGCGCGAACCGGAACCGGCGCGCGCGAATGGTGCCACCCCGGCGGGTGGCAAAGCGCGCGGCGGCGATGAGCGCCGCGTGCGCGAGCGGCAGAAGCAACTCGCCGAGGCGGAGAAGCAGATCAGCGCCTGGGAGGCGCGGCTGAACGGCCTCAGTGCGGAGATGGCGGCGGCGGGCGGCGGCGGGCAGCTAGACAGGCTGACCGCGCTCAGCCAGGAGTACGATCGCCTGCACGAGCAGCTCGAAGGACTTTATGGCCGCTGGACGCAGCTGACCGCCGAACTCGACGAGATGACGCTGGTCGGCGCATCGTAGGTGCCGGAGACGACGAGAGGCGGGGAGACGGGTGGCGGGAAGCCCACGCCGCCACCCGTCTCCCCGCCATAACAAGAGCGGTCGGTGCTCCCCCTTGTGGGAGCGCCCGACCGCTCTGTAGCGTAAAGGCCGCAAGCTAGATCAGACCCTGGCTCCGCAGAGCCCGGTAGAGCGCCTGGGCGAACCAGGCGCGCGGGGCGGCCTGATCCCACTTGGTGAAGTTGCCGGTCGCGGGGAAGTCCGGCACCCCACCGAGATTGGCGGTGTAATGGATATACGTCGCGATGTCTCGGCGATCGGCCTGCTCGGCGGCGCTGCTGCCGGGCAGATTCGGGAAATAGCTGGCGTTGTCCGCCTGCTGTGTCCAGTAGCCCTTCTGCTGCATCGCACGGCTGATGAAGAGGATCACCTGCTCGTAGAGGACCGGTCCCGTGGGATTGAAGGTGCCATCATCGAAGCCCTTCGACACTTTGTATACGGCGAGGGTGCTGACATTCCGCCAGAGCGCGGCATCGACCGCGCCGCGATCGGCGAACGACGTGTCGAACCGATCGAGCTCCCAACCAGAGGGGCGGGTGATCAGCGCGGCCATCTGCGCGCGGAGCGTCATGGAATCGGGGCCGAAGGTGCCATCGCCGTTGCCACGGATGTAGCCGCGCAGCGTCAGCTGACGGACCTGCTCGACGATGCCCGGCAGCGGCTGCGAGGGGTTGTTCGCCTCGGCAATGTCGGAGGGGAAGTCGCTGAACGGTTGGAGCGAGCGCCGCACCAGACCGAGGGTATAGTCGAAGAAGAACTGCCCACCGCCCGGATCGCCACGATTGCAGGTGTCATCCGACTCCCAGACGCGCTTGATCCAGATGAACGCATCGATGACGGCTTCGCCGGTCTGCGTCGTCGGGGCGACGCCGAGCGCCCGCCCGCGCGAATTGCAGTACCCATCTTTGCCCGGACCGAGGCCATTGCGGCTGGTGTCCACGATGAAGTGCTTGCCGCCAAGCTTTTCGCTGACCTTCAACCCATAGGCGACCATGGTGCTGGTGTAGCGATAGACGGTGGCGTTGAGGAAGAACCCATCCGCCCGGGCGATGTTGCCCTGCTGGAGGATCAGCGCGGCTTCATCGACGGTAAAGCGGTCGTCCTCGCCGCCATCGATGTACACGCTGGCGTTCGGATTGGTTTTGAAGGTGCCGACCGCCTCGGCGATCAGTGCGTAACGCTCGGCCAACGCCGCGCTGCTCAGGCATTCGGTCACCGTCAGACCGTCCGGCTCGACGATTAAGATCACCTTACGCTGCCCGATGATCGATGCGACCCGCGCGATCCAAGCGCGATACGCAGCGCCACTGGGCGCGCCATTCCCGTCGCCACAATTCAGTTTCGGGACATTGTAGATCGCCAGAATTGGTGTGCCACCGGCACGCGCAAAGAGATCGAGTCGTTGATTGATGTACTGCTCCAGAAAGCCCGTCTGCGCGGCGACGACCCAATCGACCGACTGCTGCCCTGCGACGACATCGAGCAGGGCCGCATCGCCCGGACGCGAGCCGCGCCAGGCGTTCGCCTGCTTCTGCACCGGCGAGTCGGGATCGGCGTACCACTTGATGCCCTCGAAAGGATCCCCGGCGGCGGCACGCGCCCCGCCCACACCAAAGCCCTGCATCACCACCGCGAGGAGGAGGGCCGCGATCAACCCCCCGATCGTCACCCTGCTACCCCGACCAGAACGGATCATCACTCAGACACACCCTTCCTCCCACCCCCACATCCGGGGGCGGATACATCAAAAGAAATTTCTACCTGCGGATGGGGAGCGCTACCGTGCGTCATCCGACACTGTGTGCCATCCGACTGTATATCTATGGTATCGATCGGGCATTGCCTCGCCAATAGCGTTTCTTTCCTATAGCGTACCGATATTGGCCTATCCGTTTTTCCCACTCGGTTGGGGTACCTCTATCGGCCTATCCATCCCTGCGGCTTGGTTTTCGATCTGCGCGCTGCACCGGGGGTTTATCCAACGGTCACCAGGCGTTTCTCATCGTTCTCTCACGCTCGACGCACACTCTTCTCATCCTTGTCGCCTATGGTTAGATCCAGGACAGCGAGGCACCATGGCGGTGCGAGCGACGAGTAGGGATAGGGCGATGGCAACGACGGTGTTCCCACCGCGCAGCGGGGCGATGGAGCCCACGAGACGCGGCATCGTCGCGGTGCTGGCGACGCTCCTCGCCTCCTGGCGGTATGCGGGCGGGCGACGCGATCTACGCCTCGATCTCCTACGCGGCCTCGCCGTCGTCGCGATGGTCACCGACCATGTCGGAGGGCAAGAATCGTGGCTTTATATCCTCACCGGCGGCAATCACTTCTGGACCTCGGCGGCGGAAGGGTTCATCTTCATCTCCGGCCTCGTGATGGGCATCGTCTACCCGGCGGTGATCGCGCGCGAAGGTATCGGTGCGGCGGTGAAAAAGGCGTTGCGCCGTGCGGGAACGCTCTACCTGCTGACCGTCACCCTCACGCTGACAACCGCCGCCCTGGCCTTCCGCCTGGGGGTGCAGTGGGCACCGCAGGTCGCCGCCAACGCCCTGCCCGATTTCGTCGTCGGCGTGCTGACCCTCCACCGCTCGTATTACCTGACCGACGTACTCCTGCTCTACACGCTGGTCATCTTCATCGCCGCCGGTGCCCTTTATCTGATGGCGACGCGGCGCTCCTGGATCGTCCTCGCCGCGTCATGGGGACTTTGGAGCCTCTGGCAATTCTTCCCGCAGCAGGCAACCTTGCCCTGGGCGATCACCGATAACAGCGTCTTCAATCTCTCGGCGTGGCAACTCCTCTTCTTCAACGGCCTGCTGATCGGATTCCACCGCGAGACGTTGGCGGCACACTTCGGCTGGCTGACGAGTCGCGCCGCGCTGACAGTCTCGGGATCGCTCTTCGCCGTCTCGCTCGCCGTCTATAACGACGGTATGGCTCCGCTGGTAGCCCTCACCGGCAAGGATGCCGCCTGGCTGGATGCGCACGTCTTCTCGAAGAGCGATCAGCAATTCGGGCGGATCATCAGCTTCGCCATCGTCGCCGTCTTCGCCGTCTCATTCGTCACCAACTGCTGGCAGCCACTCGTGCGTGGCCTCGGCTGGCTGTTACTCCCGCTGGGACAGAGCGCGCTGCTTGCCTACGGGTTGCACCTCTTCGTCATCATGCTCACGACGTTGGCCGGGCCGCACTTGTTCTGTGGTGGCATTTTCACCGCCGCGCAGAACGCGGCCCTTCAGGCCGGTGGCATCCTCCTGATCTGGATGGTCGTGACGGTGCGTCCCTGGCTCGTCGCCTTTGTTGGTAACGGGCTCACATCCTGCCCGCCCGCTGCCTGTGCGCGTGCCCCTGTCCCGTCAGGAACGGCAAGGCTGAGCGGGGGCCGCGCGATAGACGCGCAGGGGCGCTGCAGATCGCGATGAACCACACAGTCGGCGCGCACAGCCCCTCGTTCCGCCCCTGGCAGGACATCCCCGCCTACTTGCGGCGACGACGAGCAGTTCGCGCAACGCAACTCGCTTGTCCTGACCGCCGCGCACCCGGAGAGCGCCCGCACGCTGACGCTCCGGCTCGGTTACGGCGATCGACGCCCTTACCGCAACTGCCAGTTGGGACCGGGGTAACTATTGACCACCGATCCGATCCGGCAGGGGAGTCACGATGGCCGCTCTTAGGCCGCGCACACCGACGATGCTCTGGGCTATCGGGCGGCGTCATTCCCCGCGCGCTGACAAAGCGAGCGGCTTACCCCATACTGTTATGCGAGGACCGATGTAGCAGCGATGGGGCGGGACGGATGAGCACACAACGGGACCATATCACGGCGACGGTGTTGCTCGTCGAGGACGAAGAGACGATCGGTGAGTTCATCTCGATGGGCCTGGGCTATGAGGGCTTCACGGTGGAAGTCATACGGGACGGGCGCGATGCGCTGGCCGCGTTCGAGCGCCTCCATCCCGACATCGTCTTGCTCGATCTGATGCTGCCTGGCATCGACGGGATGACCCTCTGCCGCACCTTTCGGGCGCGCAGTGATGTGCCGATCATCATGCTCACCGCGCGGGATGCGGTGGAGGACCGCGTGGAGGGGCTGAACGCCGGGGCGGATGATTATCTGCCGAAGCCGTTCAAGTTCACCGAGCTGATCGCGCGGATGAACGCGGTGCTGCGCCGCCATCACGTCACCGCGACCACGCTCCTCGCGGTCGGCGAACTGCTGCTGGATCGTGCGACGCGCGAGGTGAGCGACAACAAGAAACCGCTCGCCCTCACGCCGCGCGAATTCGACTTGTTGGAATACTTCATGCTCAACCCGCGCCAGGTGCTGACGCGTGAATCGATCCTGGGCCGTGTCTGGGGCTACGACGCCTCGGTCGAGACGAATGTCGTCGATGTATATGTCCGCTATCTGCGGAGCAAACTGGACGATGCGACGCATGACCGTATCCAGTCGGTGCGTGGCGTCGGCTATCTGCTACGGCCATGAGCAGACGTTTCCCCTTCGCCCTGCCCCGACGCCCCAGCACGCTGCCCCTGCGCTGGCGGCTCGTGCTGGTGTCGGTGGCGGTCCTGGCGCTGATCCTCGGCGTCTACGGTGCCGCCCTCTATAAGCAGGTCGAGGGGACGCTGATCGACACGACCGCGAGCGGCCTGCGGACCTCGGCCCGCCCATCGATCATCCAATACAACCGCGCGTTCGCGGTGCGCAGGGCCACCCCGACTGCCGGGGGCGGCACGCCCGAGGTCGCCGCGCCCGCCGTCTTAGCGGCCACCCCCGGCACCGTCGAGGAACGCTCGCTGTCCGATCTGGCGCGCGCCTTGACAGGCCGGACCATCGCCGCCCGGACCATCGACATCACCGGCACGACGATCGGCGATGGTCCGGCGCTGGCGAGCATGGGGGAGATATCCGCACCGCTGCTCGGTGCGGATATCTACCGCGAAGTGGCGGCGCTGAAGGAGGAACGCCACTGGCGGATGGAGACAGCCAGTGGTCCGGTGCTGATCGAGTTGATCCCCCTGGTGCCGGGCGGCGGTGATCAGCCCGCGATCGGCGTCCTCCAGCTCAGCACCACCTTGCGCACTGGCGATGCGCTACTGGAAAGCCTGCGGAATCAACTGCTGATCGGCTCCGTGCTGGCCTTCGTCGCCACGATCGTCCTCACCTTGCCGCTCGTACGTGGCGTGTTGCGGCCTCTACGCCGCATGGCCGCCACCAGTCGCGCGATCACGGGCGGCGACCTCGGTCAGCGGGTGCGGGTGCCGGAGGGGGGCGACGCCCTGGCCGAACTCGCGGTCGCGTTCAACGACATGGTCGGCAAGCTCGACGGTGCGCTCGCCACGCAACGCCGTTTCATCGCCGACGCCTCGCACGAATTGCGGACGCCGCTGACCGCGCTGGGCAATGGGGTCGAGATGCTCCAGATGGGGGTCGATCGGCGCGATCCCGAGGCACGCGCGAAGTTGTTGCGCCTGATGTCCGGCGAGATCGCCCGCATGGGCCGCTTGGTGGACGACCTGCTGACCCTCTCCACGCTCGACCGCGACCCGCTGCGCGCGATCGCCCATACGCCGGTCGACCTCACCGCGCTGGTGGCGCAGGTGGTGGACGAGACGCGCCTACTCGCGCCCGATCTCCAGATCGAACTGGCGCTCACGAGTCAGCGTCCGCTCATTATTCGCGGCGATAGCGATCGGATCCGGCAGGCGCTGCTCAACCTCTGCGCCAACGCGCGCGCCCACACCCCGGCGGGCGGCACGCTCATCATCGCCCTGGCGCAGGGCGACGACGAGGCCATCGTGAGCGTAACCGACACCGGCGGCGGTATCCCGGAGGCAGCGTTATCGCGCGTCTGGGATCGCTTTTTCCGCGTCGATCCGTCGCGCGAGCGGCGTGGCGGGGGCGTGGGGCTAGGACTCGCGATCGTGCGCGCGATCGTCGAGGCGCACGGTGGTGCGGTATCCATCACCAGCACGGTCGGCATCGGGACGGTCGTGAAAATGGCTTTCCCGATCGTACCGGCCACGACGAGGCGTGCGCCGAGAGATGAGGAGCCGGACATGCCGACCGTGCCGCGAGGGCGGGAGGGGCTGCCCACGACCGCGCGCCCCGACAGTTAAGGGCGAGGTTCATCGCCCCCGAAGACTGGCGGGGATGCGACGAGCGCCATTTCCGGCAGCCAGCCCCGCGCACGCGCCTCGGAAGCCGCCACCGCGAAGCCGCCGCGCGATGGCACCCCGAGCGGCGGGTAGCCGACCGACATCGCCGCGTCATCCCCGTAGAGACAGGCGAATTGGACCGGGAAGCTGGCTGTATCGAAGTGCGAAGCCAGGATCGCGCGCGTGGCGGCGAGGCCGTACGCATCGACCGTATACGTCAGCCCCGCGAAGTGGGCGGCCAGGCCCGCGAGTGTGAGCATCCCGCGCAGGGTTGCGGGCCTGCCGTGACGCGCCTTGAAAAGCGTGCGATAGAGGCTCCCCAACGCCTCAGCCCGCAGCCCCGCGATCGTGACCGCATCGCCGGTCCAGGAGTAGGCGACGATGAAGCCGCGCTTCACCTCGCCCAGCGCGCCGAACCAGTGGTCGGCATCGGTCAGGTAGCGGTCGGTCCAGCCCCCCTGCGCGTCATCGACCACCACCAAACCGGCACGCCAGTGCCCCGCTGGCGCGGGCAACCGGGCCAGCCCCGCCGCGAGGCTCTCGCGGAGCAACCCCTCCGCATCGAGGGCGAGCAGGGTGTCGAGGTGTTCGGCGACGTGCGCCTTCGACATCGGGTTGAACGCGCTCAGCGGCAGGGCGACCTCCCCTTCGGCATCGAGCATCATGTCCAGATATTCGCGGAACCGTTCCATGCCACGCGCCGTATCGAGCAAGCGGCGCTGTACAGCCAGGAGGGGCAATACTTCCACAGCCATCGCGATCCTCCTCGGTGTGTCGTCACCCGCAACGCGCCGCAACGCCGTACATCTTTATCCTACCGGGGCGAAGACACCACTTCGGGCGGTGATTTCCCGCCAGGGGAGATAGGTCGCTTCGGCGGCGCTCATGCCGGTGTGCGCCAGGAACGCACGCACAACATGGTAGCCGACGCCATACCCGGCGAAGTCGGGGATGCCGCGCGCCGGATAGCCGTGCTGCGCCGCCGCCCAGTCGCCGAAGATGTAGGCGCGCGCCTCGTCGAAGCCCTGCGTCTCCAGCGCCGCGCCGAAACGAGGGAGGATCGCGGCGCGCGCTTCGGGCGTGAGCAGGGCGGTCACCGGGCCGAGCGCCGCCTCACCATACAACTCGGCGGCGAACGCCTCCGCCAGCCCCTCCGCGACGATGTACTGCCCGACGGTCACCTCCTGCGGGATGAAGGGCTCGTAAGAGAAGCGCACATTATGGTGCAGCTCGTGCGCGGTGATCGCCGCCAGGCGTGGCAGGTTATAGTCGGTCGGCCAGACCGCGACTTGCACCAGTCCGGGCCGCCCGCCACCACCGGTGTAATGCCCCAGCCGCGCGTCGAGCTTCGCCGGATCGCTCAGGTAGAGGTTGAAGCAGATCGGCGGGAGCGCCAGGCCGTGTGCCTCCGGCGACAGCGCCCGCCAGGTGCGGTCGAGCGCCGCGAGGCAGTCTGTCCAGCTCCCGGCCCCCGCCAGCCGGTCCAGCGCCGCGAGCCCGGCGGCGACATCCTGTTCCGGCGAGTAATAGCCGAACATGCGCGCCGCCGCGAGCGCCGGATCGTCCTGCGGCTCCGCCCGCGCCCACGGCATCGCCATGAATGGCCCCCAAAACGGGCGCAGCGGCTCCAGCACCAGCGCCTTGAACTGGTCGAGGCGGGCGGTTGGTGGCGCAGCCAGGGCGGTCCGCAGGCCGGTCAACGTCTCGATCGGCAACAGTTCCATCGTATCTCCCCTCACGATCAACAGGGCGTAGGTACCATCGACAAGCGCTCGCCTGACGTTCATCTAGTGCGCATGACCGTCGCAACGCCCCGCGCCGGGCGACCATCGTGCGCGGCGACCTTGCGGCGCGGCGATGGCGATCCTACACTTTCCAGTAACGGGAAGGTCAAGGGGGGCGGATGGGCGCGCGACGCTACCAGATCGGCGAACTGGCACGGAGCAGCGGGGTCGCCGCGAAGACGATCCGCTTCTACTCCGATAGCGGCATCCTCCCGCCGACGGCGACGACGAGGGCGGGGTATCGCCTGTACTCGGAGGCCGATCGCGGACGATTGGAGACGATCCGCGCCCTGCGCGAACTTGGCTTCCCGCTGTCAACGATCGCGGCGCTCCTCGATCGGGGAGGGCGGGGCGACCAGGACGAAGCGGGGCAACAGGGGGAGGGCACGGTGGCGGCGACGCTACGCGCGCAATTGGCGGCGTTGGAGGCAACCGAGCGCACGATTCGGCGGCAGCGCGTGGTGCTGCGCGCCGCCTTGCAGCAGGGCGGGGCGGCCACCCTCGCCTACCTCGACCACGCGCACGCGCACGCACGCCTCGGCGCGATCGAGCGGCAACGCCTGGTGGACGAGTATCTGAAGCGGGTCTTCGACGGGGTCGCGGCGGACGACACCTGGAAAGCAGGTTTCGCCGGGGCGGCGGCTCTCGATCTGCCGGAGGAACTGAGCGACACGCAATTCGCCGCGTGGCTGGAACTCGCGGACCTGCTCACCGATGACGCCTTCATCGCCCGCCTCAACGCGATCGGGCGGGCGACCTGGGGAGACGACGAAGCACCGCGCCGCCCGCCCCGGCTCGACGATCTCTACACCGCCGCCGACGCGGCCCAGCGCGCCGGACACGCGCCGGACGATGCGGTCGGACGCGGTGTGATCGACGACTACCTGGCACGGGAGGCAACGGCGCGCGGGCGCGATCCCGCCGACCCGGCCCTGCCCGGCGAGGTGCTGGCCGACATCGCGCGCGGGGACGAGCCGCGCGCCGCGCGCTACTGGGCACTCCTCGGCATCCTCAAGGGCTGGCCGCCGTCGCCGATCCCGGACGCGCATCGCTGGCTAATCGCCGGGCTGAAGCTGCGCGCCGCGCCAACGGCAGCCGTGACACACGCATCGGGGCATGGCCCCACCGACGACCGCTGAGCGCCCGCGCCGATGCAGGATCAAGTGCAAGATAGGAGCAGCCAGGCTATGACCGCGCTCACCGACGCGCAACGTGCCTTCCTCGATCGACCCCTGCACGCCATCATCGCCACGCTCGACGCGGCAGGGCAGCCGAGCCAATCGGTCGTCTGGTACGTGCGCGAGGGGGAAGGGCTGTGGATCAGCGTCGGGCCGGACAGTGTCAAGGCGCGCCATATCCGCCGCGACCCGCGCGTCTCGGTCCTGGTCCTCAGCGAGGATGGCTCTGCCTATCTGCGCCTGGAGGGGACGGCGACGCTCGACGGCACGGTGGACGATGCCGCGCGAGCGCGGTTGATCGGGCGCTACGTCGGGGCGGAGCGGGCGGCGGGCTGGCTGGCCGCGCACCCGTTGCCCGTTCCCAACATGCGCCTGCGGATCGCGGCGGCACGGATCGGCGCGCACAATATCACCTGAGCGTCGTTGCCACGAGAGGAACCAAAACTTGACGCCCGGCGTTGTGTGCAAGTAGGATCGCCTGTGGCCTCGGTGCCGTCGGCCCCTCTTCCACGCCGTCCGCGTTCGCCTATCCGCGATTCGCAACCATCCGGGATGACACAGCGGCATGACGCAGCGCCACCGCAGACCAACACCATAGTACGGGGAGAGACAAGCGGTATGACGACCGGCATCGGCGAAGAACGGGCGCAAGGAACGCGCGGTATCGCCGTCCTCGATGGCTCACCGGGGGGCGAACCGGCGACGATCGAGGGGACGCGAACCGGCTGGCAAGCACGCCTCGGCCCGCAGGCACGGCGGATCATCGCGCTCCTGACCCGCGATGCGGTGCGCGTGCCGCTGACCGTCTTCGCGCTGAGTCGCCTCTACATCTTCTTGCTCGGTGCCATTACGATGCAGATCAATCAGGCCTTGCCGCCGGTCGCCGCCCTCGGCTACTTCATGCCCGACCTGACCGGCTGGCAGCATTATTTCATCCAACCCTGGCGCAACTGGGACGGACACTGGTTCGCGCTGATCGCACAAGAAGGGTATTTCGAGCGACCTACCACCGCGTTCTTCCCGCTCTATCCGCTCCTCTTGCGCGCGGGGAGCTGGCTGCTCGACGGGCAGATCGAACTGGCGGGGGTGCTGATCGCCAACGCCGCATTCCTCGGCGCGCTCGTCCTCGTCTATCAGCTGGTCCAGCTCGACTTCCCGCGTGCGGTGGCGCGGCGCGCCATCCTCTATCTCGCCCTCTTCCCGACCGCATACTATCTCGGCGCGGTCTACAGCGAGTCGCTTTTCCTCCTCCTATCGGTCGGTTCCCTCTACGCGGCGCGGCGGGATCGCTGGTGGGTCGCGGGTGTGCTCGGCTTTTTCGCCGCCCTCACCCGTAGTCACGGTATCCTCTTGCTGATCCCGCTGGCGATCATATTCATCCGACAGCAGGGCTGGCACCCGCGCCGCTGGCACGCGAACCCGATCGGCATCGCTCTGGTCCCGGCGGGCCTGCTGACCTACATGGTCTACCTGCGCCGCCTCTGGAACGATCCGCTGATCATGCTGAGCGCCCAGAAGGGGTGGGATCGTTATTCGGCCAATCCGATCGAGACGCTGCGGGCCGGCTGGACAGCGATCAATGGTTGTGCCGTGAGAGATTGGAATGCGGGGGTGGATTTCTGCTGGGCCGATCAGGCGCTCCAGCACCCCGGACTGGGGACCCTGCGCGACATGCACTGGCGCTGGGCGCTCTCCGAGAGCAATTTCATCGAGTTCGTGGCGACGATCTTCCTGATCGCGGTCGCCCTCATGGCGCTACGCTCCCTGCCCTTGCAGTACAGCGCCTACCTGGCGGCGGGGATCATCTTGCCCCTATGGTCGCCCTCGGCGGTTCACCCGCTGATGTCGATGCACCGCTTCGCCCTGGCACTTTTCCCGGTTTTTATCGTGCTGGCCCTTCTCGGCAAGTGGCGCCCGGTACACGGCGGGATCGTGCTCGTTTCGGCGCTGCTCCTCGCGTTGCTCACCAACATGTTCGTCTCTTGGCTGTGGGTCGCCTGAGTTTGACAAATGGCGGGGGGCGGGTGACATGATGCGTCACCCGCCCTCTTTTGCGTCGTCGCGATCACCACCCGCTCAGGAGGGCAGAAGCAGCGCCACCAGTTCCAGCACATGGTCGATATCGAAGGGCTTGGACAGGTAGATAGTGTTCGGGACCGTGATCGGGCTCCGCACCGCGCTCATCAGGATGATCGGCGTTGTCTCGCCTTCTTCCTGCGCGCGTAGATGCGCGGCGAGTTCCGTGCCACTCATGCGGGGCATCATGATATCGGTGATGATCAGTTCGGGGCGCTCACGCCGTGCCGCCAGGAGCGCCTGCTCGCCATCGTAGGCGCGTAGCACCCGATAATGCTCATCCTCGAGCAAGGTCGCCAGTAAATCGACGATGAATTCTTCATCATCAGCAATCAGAATAGTCCTGGTCATGGTCGAATTTCGGCCCGCTCCTCACGCGCGAACGATCCGCAGTCACACGATGCTGGGGCGACGCTTTCGAGCCGTGGCGCATCCGCCCCGATGTTGCAAGACTTATACCATCGGCGCGCCCTCACTTGGGCTTTGGCACTCGCCAACACCCGTCAGGTTCCGCTGAGGGGTTTGTTAGCCTTCGCGGGATGATGGGTCGCCTTACGAGCGCAACGGACTGGCGATGGCGTTCTGGGGGCCGACGAGCCAGGCCGCTTCTAACGGCCCAGTCGTCCCCGGTTCTGCTCCACCGGCGCGTAGGCTCACGCCTGCCACTGCGCCGCCACCTCGATCGTAGCGGGGTGCTAAGGTTGCATCTCGCCGAAGCCGAAGCCGACCTTCAGGTCGCGATGCACGACCTCCACCTCTCAGTGCCGCCCCGCACGAACCAGGAGCACCTCTGCCGACAAGCATTGCCCTACTTCTCCGTGGAAGCATTCGTGCCACCGGTGCGCAGGGCGTCGCGCGCGAGAGCGAGGGCGTAGCAGTGGAGGACATCGCGCAGCTCGGGGGGCCGAAGGATGACCAGCGGGACGCCGAGGCCGGCAAGCAGGCGCGCGGTCCGCCCGAGATCGTCGACTTCGAGGTGGATCAGCACGCCATCGGCCACTTCCGCCATGAAGGTCTCGGGGAGGGTGGTCCGGTGCCGGATTTCCGCCAGCGGTGCCCCCAGCCAGACCTCCACCTGCCACAGGCTCGGGATTGAGGCGAGGGCACGACCGACCGCCGATAGCGGGTCGAAGTTGGCCGGACGGGGGAAGGTCGCGTCGAGCGGCACCACCGCCATAATCCGGTCGAGGCGGAAGAGACGCTGCCCGCCGCGCGCATGGCAGTGGCCGATAGTGTACCAGGCCCCGTGATGCGCGACGACGCCCCAAGGATCGAAGACACGCTCCGTCTCCTGCGTGCGTGCGGAGCGATAACGCAGATGGACCGACCGACCGGCCTGGACCGCCGCGCTGAGGGTCGCTACGGTTGCCGACGGCGGCGCAGGACGGCCTATACCATCCTCGAAGACGACCGTCCGCTCCACCGCTTGGAGGCGGGCGCGTGCCGCCTCGGGCAGGACGCGCTCGACCTTCGCGAGAGCACCGGCGACTGCGGGCGTACCCGCCGCTGAGCCCGACCCGTGGGCTGACAGCAGGCTCAGCATCAGCGCCAGCGCCTCATCCTCAGTGAAAATCAGCGGCGGGAGCTTGTAGCCGGGACGCAGCCTATAGGCCCCGTAGCGCCCACGCTCCGCCTCCACCGGGATGCCGAGATCCCGGAGAGTCTCGATGTAGTTGCGAATCGTGCGGACCTCGACTTCCAGCCGCCGGGCCAGCTCCGCGCCGGTCATCCGCCCGTGTGCCTGTAGGAGTTCCAGGACGGTCAGCACGCGAGCCGTCGGGCGATAGGTCACCTGCTAGTCCTCCTCAGGAATGGCCCGCTTAAATAGGAACGATCTTGACAGCTTTCAGCCCTAAAATCAAGGGGGTGGTCGAGCAGTCGGGCGGCGACTACCGACCACAGCGGTGAGTATGAGGAGGACACCCACGATGGACATCCAGCCCTTCCGCGTTGCTATCTCTCAGGCCGACCTGGACGATCTACGCGATCGCCTGGCGCACACCCGCTGGCCGGACGAACTACTTGGCGTCGACTGGAGCCGGGGTGTGCCACTCGATTACCTACGTGGGCTGGCCGCATACTGGCGCGATGGCTACGACTGGCGGGCACAGGAGGCGCGGCTGAACACCTTCCCGCAGTTCACCACCGTGATCGACGGCCAGACCATCCACTTCCTGCACGTCCGCTCGCCCGAGCCCGACGCCCTGCCGCTGATCCTCGTCCACGGCTGGCCCAGCTCGCCCGTGGAGTTCCTCGAGGTGATCGGACCGCTGACCGATCCGCGCGCTCATGGCGGGGATCCACACCAAGCCTTCCACGTCGTGATCCCCTCACTGCCAGGATATGGATTCTCCACACCGATGCGGGAACAGGGCTGGGGGAACCTGTTCCGCGTCGCCCAGGCGTGGGCGGAGCTGATGAGTTGCCTTCGCTACGAGCGGTACGCCGTCCAGGGCACTGACGTCGGCTCCGGTGTGGCGTTGCTGCTTCCGCTCGTTGACGCCGAGCGGGTGATCGGCATACACCTCACCGGGACCGTCGCGGCGTATCCGTTTGGGCCTCCGATCGAGCTGGAAGGGCTGTCGGAGGCCGACCGGGCGCGCGCCGAGCGTTTCAACGAGCACCAGGTCAACAGACTCGGCTATCTGCACCTCCAGGCGACCCGGCCACAAACGCTCGGCTACGCCCTAAACGACTCCCCGATCGGCCAGCTTGCCTGGATTGTCGAGAAGTTCAAGGAATGGACCGATCCTGCAGCGGATCTGCCCGAGGACGCTGTGGACCGTGACCAGTTGCTTACCAACGTCAGCATTTTCTGGTTCACCGGCGCGGGCGCGTCCTCGGCCCACGCTGTTTACGAGGGGATGCAGATCTACCGGGCGATGGCGGCGCGGCAATCGGGGGTGGCAGGCGACCACGGAGGCGGTGGAGCCGCCCCGCCGACTGGCGTCATGGTCTTCGCCGCCGACAACACCATCCGCAGCCTGATGGACCCCACCGGTCAGATGCACTGGTCGGAATCCGACCGCGGTGGTCACTTCCCGGCGATGGAAGTACCCGACCTGTTGGTCGGCGATTTACAGGCGTTCTTCCGCCCCCTTCGCTAACCCGGAACCAGCTGCGCTCCGGCGTGGCCGGGCGGCGCATTCGTCATGGTAGCGCCAGTCGACGACCGATATTGAACCTGTTGCGCCTGGCCCAGGGCCAATCACGCCGGAATTTCATCGTACCCCGGTACTACCCGTCGGTACCAGGCCTTCTCGATCGGAAAGCGCCCGAGTGCAAGAGGGGGATGCGATAGCCGCATCCCCCTGGGGCCAACCGGGTTGCCAGGTGCGTTGTCGGGTGCGTGGATACAGGGCACGTTACGATGATTAAAGCTGGTTGTAGTAGCGGGGCAAGCGCAGCGCGTTATCAAGATCGCGCTGCGCCTCGCGAGCGGATGGCAGGCCGGTGTCGCCGACACGCGCACCGAGCAACTTACTGTAGTAGTTCTCGAAGTTGGAATGAAGCCCTGACTGCGGTTTCACGGCGCGCATGATGCGCTTGAAGATGGTCATCATCGACCTCCTGTATTGTTCGTGGCAGCGCCATTGCTACCGGGACACATTGTAACATCTTCACAAAATTTGGGCGACCCGTTGTGCGCGATGTACTAAACGTACGACGCTCACCGTCGGAGCGGTCTGCTACGATACGGTGAGGGCACGGTGCCATTGCGGCGCATACCACGGAAAGGGATGAAGCGATGAGTAGCGCGGCGGATCAGGGACGACGGCGGCCCGCACCGGAGACAGCGAAGGACATCCTCGGCCAACTCGACACCGCGCTCGGGCGGATCGGGAAGGCGCGCGCGGCTGCGGAGGCGGCGGGCTTCGGTCAGGCCACGGCGGCCCTGCGCGCGGCGGAAGGGGGGATCGATACCCTGATGGAGACGGTGGAGGGCGCGCTGCGCGAGGATTTGCTGGCGGCGGTCGGGCGCCCACAACCCGGAACGACCGGGGGCGCGAATTAGCGCGTGTCCGGAGTGCGGCCCCCCTGCTGGGCCTCGGTGGCGTTCTCCTGCTCGGGAGCGGGCGCGGGTTTGAGGTAGAGGAGGTATTCGTTGAAACCGACCTTGAGGACCCGTCGGATCAAATAACGGTCGCCGCGTTCGGTGAAGGACTTGCCGATCTGGTACCGCCCGATGCGTACCTCCTGCGCGGTCTTGCTGACCATCTCCCAGGTCGTCTTGCCGCAGGTGCGACAGCGGAAATACTGGTCGTTCCCATCGGTCTTCCCCGCGAAGCCGCGTTGTACCGCCGCCACATCGGTGCTCTCGCACCAGGGACAGCGTTTGCTCTCGCCGCCCTTCTCCGCCATCGTCCCCGTTCCCCCCGTGCCGCCGCCCCGCCACCCGCAGCGTCATTGTAGACGATGCGCCGGATGGGCGCGAGAGCGTACCTGATAGCTGGGAAAACAGTTTGCGACAGTCTCAATTCCTATGCTACACTCCTGAAGCGGCGGCAGGTGAGGCATCGATAAAATGCTCGCCTCCGCCTCCTTTGTATACGGCTGTATACGGTGTCAGACGACAGCAACGGGCCTGATGAGGGCGGGGGCGAAGGGCAAAGTGGGAGCGGGCGCGACGCGACGCGGCGAACGTGGGGCGGCCCGTCGAGTTGTCGTGACCGGCATGGGGGCCATTTCGCCGCTCGGCAATTCAGCGGCGGAACTCTGGGCCGGGGCGTCGCAAGGGCATTCGGGGATCGGACTGATCACGCGCTGCGACACCAGCGCCTATCCGGCGAAGATCGCGGGCGAAGCGAGTACGTTCGATCCGAAGCAGTACATGGATTTCAAGGACGCGCGGCGGATGTCGCGCGCCTCGCAGTTCGCGGTCGCGGCGACCCGCGAAGCGCTCGCCGACGCGGGGCTGGACAAGGAAGCCCTGCCCGACGATACGGGCGTCCTGCTCGGCACCGGCAACAGCTCGTTCCCCGATCTCGAGGCGGCGAGCCGCACGATGATCGAGAGGGGCGGGATGCGGATCAGCCCGTTCGCCATGCCGATGGTCCTCCCGAGCATGTCGGGCGGACAGATCGCGATCCAGTTCGGGGTACATGGCTACAACTCCACCGTCTCGACCGCCTGCGCCTCCGGCACCCAGGCGATCGGCGATGCGGCGGAGGTGTTGCGCCGTGGCGCGGCCTCGGTCATGATCACCGGCGGCACCGAGGCACCGATCTGCGAGGTCGGGCTGGCCGGTTTCTGCGTCATGCGCGCCCTCAGCACTCGCAACGATGAACCGGAGCGGGCCTCGCGCCCGTTCGAGCGTGACCGCGACGGCTTTGTGGCGGGCGAAGGGGCCGGTATCCTGATCCTGGAAACGCTGGAACGGGCACAGGCGCGCGGCGCGCGAATCTACGCCGAGGTACTCGGCCTCGGCTCCTCAAACGACGCCTATCACCTGACCGCGCCGCCGCCGGACGCGGGTGGCGCGGTGCGCGCGATGCGCTGGGCGTTGCGCGACGCCGGGTTGGAGTCGACCGACATCGACTACATCAACGCGCACGGGACCGCGACGCCGCACAACGACCACAGCGAGACGCTCGCCATCAAGTCGCTCTTCGGCGAGGGGGCGTATCGCGTGCCGATCAGCTCCACCAAGTCGATGATCGGGCACTGCCTCGGCGCGGCGGGGGCGCTCGAAGCGATCACGACCATCCGTGCCTTGCAGGAAGGGCTGATCCCGCCGACGATCAATCTCGACCAGCCCGACCCGGAATGCGACCTGGACTACGTGCCGCACACCGCGCGCAAAGCGCCGATCACGATGGCCCTCTCCAATTCGTTCGGCTTCGGCGGGCAGAATGCCTCCCTCGCCCTCGGGCGCGTCGACGAGGACTAGCCTATCAGCGCGTGACCGACCGGCAACGGGCCGCGTCGGCGCGACGAACGCCGCCACTGTCAACGGGAGCGCAACGATGCAATTGATTCGCAATGTCGGGTATATCAAGGCGCAGCAGCGACGCGGGCGTCTTTTCACGGCGGTCGGGTTCGTGGGACTGGCGATCGCCTTCGTACTCGTCTGGTGGCAACGCGAGAACGCGCCGCTGATCATCGCCGCCTACGCGCTGATGATCGTCGGGTTCCTCTGCTTCAACATCGGGCTTCAGACGATCGGCAAGTTCGTCAGCAACGCGCGAAAAAAGCGCCCGGACGAGCAGATCGACCGGGCGTTGGCGCGGCTGAACGATCGCTACACCGCGATCCACTACGCCCAACTCGGCAAGCGCACGGTCGATCATCTGATCATCCACACGAGCGGTGTCCTCGTCCTGACCATCCGCGAGGTCACCGGCAAGGTGATCGTCAATGGTCGAACCTGGCGCAAGGGCGGGAATCCGCTCGGACGATTGATGAACTACAGCGCCCCGCAACTCGGGAACCCGTCCGGCGATAACGATGCCGCCGTGGAGACGGTCCGCGAGACGTTGCGCCAGGCGGGCTTGCCCGAGCAGGTCGAGGGGGCGATCGTCTTCACCAACTCGCTCGCCGAGGTGAGCGGGGAGTCGCCGCTCGACGTAGTCGGGATCGATGGCCTGCTGGAGTTGGTGCGCGACATGGCGAACGCGGCTGGGGCGACGCCGCTGAGCTCGCGCGAGCGGGGGGCGGTCGTCGCCGCCCTGTCGCAGGGCGCGGAGTTGGAGCAGCCGGCCCCACGCCTGGAAAGACGGAAGCGCACTGCGGCATAGTTGCCCTCGGCCCTGTCCCCAGGCACCGTTACGCCCATTCTCTGGTAAGCTGGTAAGCATGAGCAATAATGCACCGACATACACAACCGACGCCGCGCCGCACGCCCCGTGGCCGATCCTCGGCCAGGATCGCGCGGTGACGCTCCTGCAAGGGGCGATCGCGCGCGGGACGGTCGGGCACGCCTACCTCTTCGCCGGTCCGGGGCAGAGCGGGCGCGCCACCCTGGCGCGACTCTTCGCCCAGACACTGAACTGTGAGACACCGCGCGCCGATGGCGGCGCACCGGTGGCCCCCTGCGGCCTCTGCCGCGCCTGCCGCAAGATCGCGCGCGCCACGCACCCGGACGTGCGCACCGTGAGCCTGGCGACCCAGGCGCTCGAGAGCAGCAACGCCAAGCGCGAATCGAAGAACACCTCACTCAGCATCGAGACGGTCCGCACGCTGGCGAGCGATCTGAGCCTGCGCCCCCTCGAAGGGCGGTGGCGCGTGGCGATCGTCGAGGATGCCGAGACGATGCAGGAACCGGCGGCCAACGCCTTCCTGAAAACACTGGAGGAGCCGCCCTCCTTCGCGGTCATCATCCTGATCGTCCCAGAACTCGGCGCGACCTTGCCGACGATCCGCTCGCGCTGCCAGGTCGTGGAGGTGCGCCCGGTCCCGCGCGCGACGCTGGCGACGGCGTTGGCGGGACAACACGGCGCGACCGTCGGCGGGGCGCAGACGCTGGCGGCCCTGTCGCGCGGGCGCGCGGGGTGGGCGATCACGGCCGCCGGGCGCGCGGACTTCTTCGCCGAACGGCGCGGGGCCTTCGAGACGATGCTGGGGCTTTTGCAGGGACCGGCGCTCGAATTCTTCCCGCTCGTCGATCGGCTCACCGATCGCTTCCGTAAGGGCCGACGCGACGAGGTCTACGCCGAGCTCGATGGCTGGCTCGGGCTTTGGCGCGATCTCCTGCTGATTCGCAGCGGGTGCGCCGAGTTTATCCTGAACGTCGATTATCTGGACCAGCTCCGCCCACTCGCGGCACGCTTCGCTCTTCCGTGGTTGTGCGGGGCGGCGAGCGCCACGAGCGAGGCGATGCGCCAACTCGATCAGAACGTCGCGCCGCGTCTGGCGCTGGAGGCGATGATTCTACGCTGGCAAGAATAGCCCCGAGTCGACGGCCCGGTCCTGCGGCAGGCGAGCGATCGCGCCGCTGGTCCGCCGCCCGTCGTGGGGCGTGGAAGGAATGGCGAGATGTCCGATTCATGTAGCGTCGATGGTGGGTGCAGCTCCTGCTCGTTCGGGCAGCGCCTCGCCACGCTCAACGAGGAAAACGGCGAGGAATGGCCGGTCGTGCTGGTCCGCTTCCGCGAGACGAGCCGTACCCGCTTCTTCGCCCCTGGCCCGGTCCCGGCGCGGGTCGATGATTGGGTCATCGTCGAGACGAACAAGGGCGAGGAGGCGGGTAAGGTCATCGCCACCGACCAGCAGGTGCGCGCGGCGGTCTTCGCGGGGCCGCTGAAACCGATCCGCCGCATCGCCGAGCCGCACGAAGTTTCGCTGGTCGGTCGCCTGGAGGGTGAAGCGAAGGTGGCGATGCGCGCTTTCCGCGAGCAGATCGCCAAGCACCGCCTCACGATGAAGCCGATCCGCGCCGAGTTCAGCTTCGACGCGAAGCGCCTGACCTTCTACTACGCGGCGGAGGATCGGATCGACTTCCGCGAACTCGTCAAGGATCTCGCCAAACACTTCGGGGTACGGATCGATCTGCGCCAGGTCGGCGCGCGCGACGAGGCCCGCCTGATCGGCGGCGTCGGGAAGTGCGGGCGCTCCCTCTGCTGCTCCAGCTGGCTCCAGACCTACCCCTCGGTCACGGTGAAGCAGGCCAAGGAGCAGGATCTGCCGCTGAACCCGACGAAGATATCCGGGGTCTGCGGACGGCTCCTCTGCTGCCTCAGCTACGAGAATGAGCAATACACGCAGATGAAGCGCGCCCTGCCGCGTCTCGGGCAGTTCGTCCCGACCCCACAGGGCGTCGGCAAGGTCATCGGCATCCAAACGCTGAAGGGGCGGGTCGTCACCTACATCGAGGGGGCCGGCGTGGCCGACTTCGCCGCCGCCGAGTTGGGTGCGGCATTGCCACCCGTTCGGCAGAATGCGCCCGCGCGCGAGGAGCGCCCGAGCGCGGAAGCCCCGCCTCGTCGCCCGCGCGCCGAGGCGAGCCCGCGCCCGGACCCGGCGACGCCGGTCGCCCCGGTGCAACCGGAGCCGCTGGCCGCGATCGAGCCGCCGGTCGCGGACGAAGAAGGGGAGCGTCCGAAGCGCCCCCGCCGTCGCTCGCGGCGCGGCGGGCGGCGCGGCGGCGGGGGCGGGGGTGCCGAACAGGTAGAGGGGTAGCCGCCACCGCGCATCGGCAAAGGGAGAGTGGAACGGTATGCCCTTCGAGATCCAGATCGCGGTGGCGAAGACGCACAAATATGCCACGCGTGAGAGCGGCGACACGGTCGAGTTGCTCGAACGCCCGAGCGGCGGCATGTCGGTCGTCCTCGTCGATGGGCAGGGGCACGGCCAGGCGGCCAAAACCCTCAGCCTGCTCGTCAGCGCCAAGGCGGTGGCGCTGCTGAAGGATGGCGCGCGGGACGGCGCGGTGGCGCGCGTCGTCCACGACTACCTGCATACCTTCCGCCAGGGGCGCGTCTCGGCCACCCTCGAGATCCTGTCGGTCGATCTGGTCTCCAAGACGGTCATCAGCAGCCGCAACAGCGCCACCCCACTCCTGCTCGGTCACGGAGAGCACTTCGAGATGCGCCCGTCGTCATCGGGTTCGATCGGCATCCGACGCCACACGAAACCGATGATCGACCAGTTCGATGCGGAGCCGGGCCTGCGGGTAGCGCTCTTCTCGGACGGCATCATCCATGCGGGGGAGCGCTACCGCCGCCCATTCGATCCGCTCGACTTCGCCACGGCGCGGTTGCGCGCCGCCAGCAGCGCGCGCGAACTGGCCGACGCCCTGCTGGCGGCGGCGCTGGCGGCGGATCAGGGCCGCCCAGAGGATGATATGACGGTCGTAGCGCTGACGCTCGGCCCGCGCGGCGAATACCCGCCGGTGCGCCGCATGGAGGTTGTGGTGCCGCTGCTCTGAGTATGGTGTGAGGGGGAACAGCGATGGCCGAGGCAGGGGATGAAGCGCACGCCGCCCCACCGGCATGGGCGCGGCGGGTCGAGGTACAACCGAGCGGCTGGCAGCACGGGGGCGCGGTGGGGCCGCGCCTGACGATCGTCGGGCCGTGCGCGGCGGGGAAGACCACGCTCGTCGCCAACCTGCGCGCGCGCGGACTGGACGCGCACGCGGTGGCGCAGGAACATTCCGGGGTGTCGTATCTCTGGCAACTTGCGGAGCCGGACCTGTTGATCTTCCTCGATGTCGATCTCGCCACCACCGCCGCGCGTCGTCGGCGCGAGTGGCCCGCCGCCCTCTACGCGACGCAGCAGGGTCGCCTCGCCCACGCGCGCGCACACACCGACCTCTATCTGGACGGGAGCGTACTCACACCGGAGGAGATCGCCGATCGGGTCGCCGACTTCGCGGCGCGCAGCCGACCGGGGGGAAATTCGTGAGCGACGGGCCGCCCCGCGACCCCGCCCCGCTGATCCTGACCCTCGCCCTCGACGCCGAGGCGCAGGAACGCCTCGATCACCTGCGCGCGGCCTACTTCCCCGCCGAACGAAACTATCTGCGCGCGCACCTGACCCTCTTCCACCATCTCCCCGCCGCACGCGAAGGGGCGATTCGCGCCGATCTCGCGGCGCTGGGCGCAGCTGCTGCCCCGCTCGCGCTCCGCGCCACGGAGGTCCGCTTCTTCGGTCGCGGCGTGGCGTACGGCTTCACCGCCCCCGAACTGGTGACGCGGCGCGACCAACTCGCCCGGAAATGGTGGCCTGACCTGACCGAGCAGGATCGCCGCCCCTTCCGCCCGCACATCACGATCCAGAACAAGGTCGCCCCGGAACAGGCGCGGGTGCTCTACGATGCGCTGCGCGCAGACTTCGCGCCATTCACCGTCGTGGGAATGGGACTGCTGCTCTGGCGCTATCGCGGCGGACCGTGGGAGGCGGCGGGGGTCTATCCGTTTGCGGGCACAGGAGGCGCGTAGGGCCGGGCTCAGGTCGCGGCGGGGGCGGTGTGATCGTCCCATGCCGCACCACGGCGCGGCACACTCGCCGGTCGCCCCAGCAGATATCCTTGCACGAAGTCTGCGCCGTGCGCCTGGACCCAGGACAACTCCTCCGGCGTCTCGATCCCTTCGGCGATCGTTTGCAGCCCGAGTTCGCGCGCCGTCTCGAGGATTTTGCGCGCGATCAGCGCCTTGTAGGGATCGGCGTGAACGCCCCGGATCAGCTCGATATCAAGCTTCAGGAAATCGGGGCGGAGTTGGTGCAGCAGATTGAGGGAGGAGTAGCCCGAGCCGAAATCGTCCAGGGCGATCTGAAAACCGGCGCTGCGGTAGAAGGTCAGGATGCGCTGGAGATGTCCGGCGTCTTGTGCGCGATCCGACTCGGTGACCTCGAAGACGATCTGGTCGCGCGAGAAGCCGGTGGCATCGATCGCGGCGACGGTGGTGCGGAGGCAGAAGGTGGGGTCGTAGATGGCGGTCGGGTTGAAGTTGATGAAGAGACAGCCGGTCAGATCGTTGCGGGCCGCATCATAGATCGCGGTTCGCCGCGCGAGGAGATCGAGCTGAAAGAGGAAGCCCGCGTCGCGGGCGGCGTCGAAGAGCCGCCCGGGCGGGATGAGTTCGCCCACCGGATCGAGGCCGCGTAGCAGCGCTTCGTGGGCGAAGACACGGGTCGGCTCGGCGGCGTGGACGATCGGCTGAAAATGGCTGATGACGCGCTCTTCCTCGAGGAGATCGTGCAGCCAACCGGACTGGACCATGCCGATGAACCGCTTGAGCGGGGTCACGCGCGGGAAGGCGCTGAGATGCGGTAGCCCGGGCTCGGCGGTGAAGAGCGATTGCGTATCGTGCAACTCCTGCCTGCTCAACGCCGCTTCCAGGCGCGTCAGCAGCGGGGCGAGCTGTCCGGCGGCGAGGGGCACCATGATGCTCTGCCGATCGTCCAGGCGCTCGTGGGCGATGCCCGCCCCTTGCAACCCGTTCAGGGCCTTGCCGAGTGTATGGCCGAGCGGGAACCAGAGATAGAGCTGCCCATCATCGGGAATCTTCGACGGCAACTGCTCGCAACGCGCACAGGGCACTGACGTTGTGGTGACCGGTAGCTGCACATGGACCACTGGCGCTCTCCGATTGCTCGATCAGCCCGCGCCGACACACCGACGCGCCTGGCGGGCGGCGGATACACCCACCCTTAAAGTGTAGCGGCGCGGCACCTTGGGGACCAGGGGCGGCAGTCTATTCGCCTATAGGAAGATGGTCCTATCCCTGAAGTCCTATGGTGGACGTCAGTCGATGTAGCCGAAGGCAACCAGGGCGAACCCGAGGAGCGGCGCGACGAGGAAGAAGGCGGTCAAGCCGGTCGCCACGGCGGCGGCGATGCGCCCGAGCGGCCCCGCCAGCGGCGCGTTGAACGCCAGCGCCGCGAGGCCGAGCCCGGTCAGCGCCGCCAGCACGAGGAAGGCACGCTGCCACATGGGCGCGGTCCACCCTTCCGGCGACCACGCGGGACGCAAGGCGGCGAGATCGGCGGGGGTGGTGCCAAGGCTCGCGCCATCGACGACGGCATAGGGCGGGAAGCCCGCACGGCACGGTGCGCTCCGCCCGCCGTACGTGGCGGTGCAGGCGGAGAAGGCCCACCGCCCCGGCCCGGAACGGATCATCGTGACGACGAGCGGCGTTGGCCCGACGATCGCGCGGCAGGTGGTGGTCAGCGGGTCACCTGGAGCTTCGGCACAAGCGAGGCCGTGGCGCGGGAGGATCGTCGTCGTGGGGCCACCACCCGCGCCCTGCACCTGGATGCCGCGTACGGTGCCGTACTCGTGGGGCGGCGCGAAGTAGGCCGCGCCGGCGAGGCCGACCGCGACCGAGCCGAGTGCGAAGCCGCAGACGATCAGCGTGGCGAGGCGCAGACGACCCATCGCTTCCCCTCCCTTGGGGACACCGTTCTCGACGGTACAACGCCGCCGGGGCGTGCCGGTTACGCCCCGCACGCGCGGACGAGGCCAGACAGACCGGGCAGGAAGCACAACGAGCGGGGCGCGGGCGGGAGCAGTTCCGCCCGCGCCCCGGCCCGCGCCCTCAGCCCACCGGGGTCGCCGCGCGCACCGGGGTGTCGCGGAAACGGTTGGTGATCGGCAGGCGGCGGTCGCGACCGAACGCACGGTTGGTGATCTTGATGCCGGGCGCGGCCTGCCGCCGCTTATATTCGTTCAGATCGACGAGGCGGATGATCCGCGCCACCAGCTCGGGATCGTTGCCAGCGGCGACGATCTCGGCGGCGCTGCGGTCGTCCTCCACGTACGCCTTGAGGATCGGGTCGAGCACCTCATAGGGCGGCAGCGAGTCGGTATCGGCCTGATCGGGGCGCAACTCGGCGGACGGGGGCTTCTGGATCGTGTTCGGGGGGATCACCTCGCCACCATGCTCGTTGCGCCAGCGAGAGAGGGCGAAGACCAGCAACTTCGGCACGTCCTTGATCACGGCGAAGCCCCCGGCCATGTCGCCGTAGATCGTGGCGTAGCCGACCGACATCTCGCTCTTGTTACCGGTGGTGAGGACGAGCGAGCCGAACTTGTTGGAGAGGGCCATCACGATGTTGCCCCGGATGCGTGCCTGGAGATTCTCCTCCGCCAGCCCGAGCGCGGTCCCCGCGAACGCCTCGCCCAGCAGCTCCAGCGCCGCCGCGTGCATCTTCTCGATCGGGATCGTCAGATACGTAATCCCCAGGCGCTCGGCGAGATCGCGCGCATCGTCTTTCGACCCGCCCGAGGAATAGCGCGAGGGCATCGAGACCCCGGTGACGGCGTCCGCCCCGAGCGCATCGACGGCGATCGCCGCGACCAGCGCCGAGTCGATGCCGCCCGAGAGGGCGATGACGACGCGCGCGAAGCCGTTCTTGCGGACGTAATCGCGCGTGCCAAGGACCAGTGCGCCGTAGACCTCCGCGAGCGGCGGGAGCGGGACGACGAGCGCCTCGCCGGGGAGCGGGGCCGGATCGGCGACGCGCGGCGGGAAGGCCGCGAGCGGGACGGTCGGCACATCCTCAGGCGGCAGATCGCGCAATAGCCGCTCCTTGCGTCGCAGCGGGTCGCGCAGGCGATCGCGCAGGACGGTGCCGAGGTCGAGGTCGGCGACGAGCAGGTGTTCGCTGAAGAGCGGCGCGCGCGCGACCGGCTGGCCGTCGGGATCGAAGATCACGCTGCCGCCATCGAAGACGAGTTCGTCCTGGCCACCGACGAGATTGACGTAGGCGACGAAGAGATCGTTGTCGGCGGCGCGGGTCGCCAGCATCCGCTCGCGCGCCTGCCACTTGTGCTGGCTGTAGGGGGAGGCGTTGATGTTGATGATCAGCCGCGCGCCCGCCAGGCCCTGTAAAGTCGCGGGGCCGACCGGATACCAGATGTCCTCGCAGATCGTGATCCCGACCGGCACCTCGCCGAAGCGGAAGACCGGCGCGGTATCCCCGGCCAGGAAGTAGCGATCCTCGTCGAAAACGCCGTAATTCGGCAGATAGCGCTTGTGGTAGGTGCCGACCCACTCGCCATCGGCCAGCACCGCCGCCGCGTTGTAGATGTCCTCCGCCACGTCCACGAAGCCGACGATCGCCACGATCCCCTGCGTCTGGGCGGCGATCTCGCGCAGGCAGCGTAGATTCTCGGCGAGGAACGAGGGTTTCAGCAGGAGGTCTTCCGGGGGATAGCCGGTGACCGCCAGTTCCGGGAAAGCGACGATGTGCGCGCCACCGTCGCGCGCCTCGGCGATGCGCGCGATGATCCTTGCGGTATTCCCGGCCAGGTCGCCGACCGTCTGATTGATCTGGGCCAGGGCCACGCGCAGGATGTTGTCGGCGAAGTCCATCTCTCCCCTCCCCCACCAGCGCGCCGCTCGCGCGACTTGGTGTAATAATTACACCATTAAAGTATAGCACGACCCCGCCCCATCGCGGCGACGGTAGCCGATCGGGGGCAAGGGCGCAAGCCGTAGCCAGCGTACGGAAGACCATTCGCCCTTTCCGACTACTGGCGACTTGTTACCAATTCCTGATGGACACACAGAAGCCGCCCTTTCGGGCGGCTTCTGTGCTGTGGGAAGGGTGGGGGAGGAGAAGTAGACGATGTTGGGTGGTCGCGGCGCGCGTATGCAACATACGGTACCTACGTCCTCGGTGGCGTCGCGCGCTTCGTGTTTCGCGTCCGCCTGACCTGTAGATAGGATACAGGCGATCCGCACGACTGTCAACGAGCAATCTGCTTTATCTCTGAATCGATTTTTGTGCAAAAACAACAATCCCGTGGCGCGGATAAAAGTAAAGAGGCAGAGGCATCCGGTGCCCCCGCCGTGCCGACGCCGCATCTAGTAGAGTTCGAGGTAGCGGTCGCGCTCCCACTGGCTGACGTGACGCCGGAAAGCGGCCCACTCCTGCTTCTGCGCCATCGCCAGGTGCCGGACGATGTAGGGGCCGAGCGCGTCGCACACGGTCGCGTCCTGCTCCATCTCGGTGATCGCCTCGCCGAGCGTCATCGGCAGATGCTCGACGTTGCGGCGCACCAGATCATCCTCGGTGAGGTAGTACAGGTTCTCCTCCACCGGCTCCAACAGGGGCAGGTCGCGCTCGATCCCGTCGAGCCCGGCGGCGAGCATCGCCGCGAAGGTCAGGTAGGGGTTGCATGACGGGTCCGGGCAGCGCAACTCCACCCGCGTCGACTGGCGTTTGTGCGAGCGGACGGCGGGCACGCGGATCAGCGCGGAGCGGTTGGAATTGGCCCAACTGACGTAGACCGGGGCCTCGGAGCCGGGGACGAGGCGCCGGTAGGAGTTGATCAGCGGCGCGAAGACCGCCGACATCCCGCGCGCATGGTGCAGCAGCCCGGCCATGAACTGGCGCGCGACGGGCGACAGGCCGTAGGGATCGGCGGCATCGGCGAAGGCGTTCGCCCCGCTATCGAGGTGGTAGAGGCTGAGGTGGGTGTGCATCCCCGAGCCGTTCCACTCCTCCATCGGCTTCGGCATGAAGGTGGCGTGTAGGCCGTGTCGCTGGGCGATCGCCTTGAGGGTGTACTTAAAGGTGATGACCTGGTCGGCGGTCCGCAGGGCGTCGGCGTAGCGGAAGTCGATCTCATGCTGCCCGACCGCCCCCTCGTGGTGCGCCTGCTCGACGACGATGCCCATCTCGGTCAGCGCCAGGATCATGTCCTTGCGGACGTCCGACGCGAGCCCGGTGGAGACATCGAAGTAGCCGGAGCGGTCGTGCGGGAGGGGGGAAATCTGCTCCCCTTCCTTGCGGAAGAGGAAGAACTCGATCTCCGGGCCGATGTGGTAGCCGTAGCCGAGCTTCGCCAGCCGTGCCAGCTGCCGCTTCAGCGTGCCGCGCGGATCACCGGGGAAGGGATCGCCGTTCGGCTTGTAGACATCGCAGATCAGGCGCGCGGTCGAATGGACCCCCTTCTCCCAGGGGATGATCGCGAAGGTGGCCCGATCCGGCAGGAGGAACATGTCGCTCTCCGCCGCGCGCGCGAAACCATCGATCGCCGAGCCGTCGAACCAGACCCCGTTCGTCAGCGCATCTTCGAGTTCATAGAGCGGCATCGTCACGCTCTTCACGATGCCCATCACGTCGGTGAACTGCATGTTGACGAAATCGACCCGCTCCTCATGCGCCCGCGCGAGCACATCGGCGACACTCGGCTCGCCTTTTCCCTCTCGTTTGGTCGCCCCCGCCGCCATGCGGTCCTCCTTACCTCGTCGCTCTCGTTTTCGCGCGCCGTCTTATCATCCGGCGCACCCGCGCCACGCACGGGGATGCTGTCGCTACGCAGCTAAGGCCTCGAACAGGGCCGCTACTCCTCGGGATTCGGCAGCATGTAGAGGAGCGCCGCAAGGTGCATCGCCAGCTGCTGCGCCGGATCGAGCGGCGAGCGCCCGCAAATCTCCTCGATGCGCCGGAGTCGATAGGTGAGCGTGTTGCGGTGGATCGCCAGCTCCGTCGCCGCCGCCCCTGCCGCCCCCCCCTGCCGCAGATAGGCGAGCAGGGTCGGCAGGAGTTCGCCGCCATAGCGTGTGTCGTGCTCCGGGAGATCGCCGAGCACCCCCGCCACGAAGCGCCCGGCCTCGGGCGTCCCCCAGAGGGGATAGAGCAATCCGTAGGGACCGAGGTCGTCGACCGCGTTCCAGTCGGCGAACATGCCCCGTCGCCCATTGCTCCGTAGCACGGCGAGCGCGAACCGCACTTGCCGTTGCGCCTCCGGCAACCGCGCCACGTCATCGACCGACGCGCTGAGAGCGACCGCGACCTCACCGTTCAGGCCCGCACCGCCCAGACCCGCGCGCAACGCCTGTGCCACGCGCGGTAGCGCCTCCGGGCGGGCGGTATGGATCAGGCCGACGGTCCGCCCCCCCGCCTCATCGGCGAACTCATCGTATTCGGCGTGCGGGGCGATCCGCGCGGTCAGCGTGCGGCGGGCGGTTAGCAAGGCCCGCTCCGTCTCCGGCCCTTCCTGACGCGGGGCGAGGGCGACGACCGCGAAGGCGGTCTCCAACTCCAGGCCGAGCGTGTCGACCCGCTCGGCCCGCTCATCGAGCGTGAGCGCGGGACTGAGCAACTCGGCGACGAGCGCGGCACGACGCGCCGGGGCGAGCCGACTCCGCGTGCGGCGCGTCTGCGCGATCGCCAGCGCGCAGGCCCCGGCGACGCGCGACACCAGCAGCCGATCCGCCTCATCGAGCGAGCCGCGCGCGCCGCAGATCGCCAGCCAACCGCGCGTGGTGCTGTCCAGCGGCACGAGCAGCCACTCGATCCCCTGGAGCGGATCGGGCTGCGGGGCCGACGCGGTTTCTATCCCTAATGGGAGGGCGGGCGGGCGAGCGGGCAGCGTCTCGCCCGGCGGGGTAGAGGCCTCCTGGACGCGCCCGCGCTCATCGAGCAGGAGGAGCGGACGCCCTCCCTGTGCGACGCCGATCCGCATCAACTCCTGGACCCCACGCCCGCGCAGCGTCGCCTCGGTGAGGGCGCGATCGATCTCGCTGACACGACGGTAGAGGCGCGAGCGGCGCTCGTTGATCAGCCGCGTCAGCACCAGCTCGAGATCGGGTGTGACGCCGCCGCGCGCGCGCAATAGATCGAGGTCGTCGATGGTGACGCCCAGCGTCTCATCCTGATCGATCACCAGCGCCGCGACCCCGCGCCGCCGCAACTCGTGGAGCGCGCCGGGCAGGAAAGGGCGTACCTCGGACAGGATCTGCGCGGGGAGGAGCACGATCGCCCCCGATTCGACATGGGGCAGCATCGGTGGTGTCGCGCGCATCGTCACCGGCCAGCTCAGGGTACGCTCGGGGTGGAGCAGCGCCGCCTCGCGCTCGACGGTAGGGGTGGCGATCAGCGCCGTCGCGTAGAGGGGGCTTTCCGACCAGCGCAGGAGATCGCGCAGGACGATGTTCATAGGGCCTCGCGCGCCACGACTGACAGGTATGTGCTCATCGGCCTCCTACCTCGTTCGTGACATCCATTAAGAGGGCCAGGCGTGGCACAGGCCAAAACTAAGAGGGCCAGGCGTGGCACAGGCCAAAACTAAGAGAGCCAGGCGTGGCACAGGCCAAAACCTGCCAAGAGGGCCGCCCTACCAACGGGGACAGCCCGCGAGCCGCTCATTCCGCGAGCGCCTTCTCCTGGGCGCTCGGCTCGCCATCGGCCTCGGGCGGCAGATAACGCAACGATTTCTTATCGACGACCCGGTCGGTGAAGAGGATGCCATCGAGGTGGTCGATCTCGTGTTGCAGCACCCGCGCGACCATCCCTTCGGCGCGGATACGGACCTCGCGGAAATCGAGGTCGCGCGCCTTGACGACCACGCGCGCCGCGCGCGGCACGTCGCCCACCCAGTGGGGGATGCTGAGGCACCCTTCGGGGGGCTCCGATTGTTTCCCGGTCATCTTGATGATCTCCGGGTTGAGCAGGATCAGCGACGCGCCCGGCTCGCCCTCCTCGATATAATCATCCGGGACATCGACGGTGATCAACCGCAGCAGCACCCCGACCTGCGGCGCGGCGAGGCCGACGCCGGGTGCCTCGAGCATCGTCTCGTACATGTCCTCCGCGAGACGCCGGATCGTCTCATCGACGCGTTTGATCTTGACCGCCTTCTGCCGCAAGCGCGAATCGCCTTCGGTGATAATCTCCAGGATGCCCATCGCTACTCTTCCGCTTCCCACTCTCGCGCCATTGTGCCAATTGCTCTACACAACACAACACGCAGCCGCCAACGCGCGCGGGTAGGTCCTGCCGCGCGTCCTTTTGCCTCGCCGACAGCGAGCAGTATAGCACAGCGCCCGAATGGACGACTTGCACAAAGGCCGAACACGGCGCGGTGTTGTGCGAACTGCCCGGTCAGCGGTCGGACAGGTATGACGATGGAATTGCGCCAGAGGAGGCTGGAGGCACCGGGGCACGGCACCGGTGTCCCGCGTCGATGTCAATCGGGAGGGGCGGCACGTCCGTCTCGATCAGACGATAGGCGGTCGCCGCGCCGATGCCTTCCCCGCCGCCGCTGGTCACGCACCCTGTCGCGGCCATACTCGCACCCCTCAGCCTTCCCAAGGCTTAACCCCCTCGGGGATGCGTGCCACCGGTCACGTCCACCAAGGGGCAACGCCAGGCCTCACGGGACTTTTAGGCTATAGACGTGGCGTATGGAAATAGACTACAGGTACTCCGTGCGGGCGGTGCCGCTCGACGCGGCTTGTGGCGACCCGAGCGGCTCGCACAAGCACGCGGTGGCCCGCCATCATCCGGGGACCTGTGTGTAGGGGAAGCGCGCGAGCGCCAGGAGATCGGGGTATGACTCGTATCGCACGCGCCGCACTCGCGTTCGTGGTGATCGTCGGCGGATTCCTGACGCTCTTCCCGCTCATCCCGCCGGGCGTCGCCGCCCTCGATACCGGCTTTCAGGACGATCTCGTGGCCGCCATCCCCGCGCCGACCGCGCTCGCCTTTACCCCGGACGGGCGGATGCTCGCCACCACGCAGCCGGGTCAGCTCCGCATCTACACGGGTGGCGCGCTCCTCGGCACGCCCGCGCTCGATCTCGGCGCGCGCGGCGACCTCTGTGCGAACTCCGAGCGGGGCCTGCTCGGGATCGCCGTCGACCCGAACTTCGCCACCAATCGCTTCATCTATCTCTACTACACCGTGCGGCGCGGCGACGCGTGCAGCGGCACGCCGGCCCCCGCCAACCGCGTCACCCGCTGGACCCTCGGCGACGACAACCGTGCGAGCGGCGAGGTCGTCCTGATCGACAACCTCCTCTCCCCCGCCGGGAACCACAACAGCGGCGATCTCAACTTCGGCAAGGACGGCTTGCTCTACATCAGCGTCGGTGATGGCGGCAGCACGCCCCTGACCGCGCGCCAACTCTACGCCCTCACCGGCAAGATCCTGCGGATCGCGCCCAATGGCGACATCCCGGCCAGCAATCCCTATCGGGGTGCGGATAGCGTCCGCTGCAACCTGACCGGTGGGGTCGCCGATACCACGAAGAAGTGCCAGGAGATCTACGCCTCCGGCCTGCGTAATCCCTTCCGGATGGCGTTCGACCCGAACGCGCTCGGCACCCGCTTTCTCATCAACGACGTCGGCCAGAATACCTGGGAGGAGATCGATCTGGCGCAGGCCGGGGCGGATTATGGCTGGAACGTGCGCGAGGGGCACTGCGCCAATGGCTCGACGACCGATTGCGGCGCTCCTCCAGCGGGGCTGACCAATCCGCTCTACGATTACGGGCGCGATACCGGCTGCTCTTCGATCACCGGGGGGGCGTTCGTCCCCAACGGCCTCTGGCCCGCCGCTTACGACAATACCTACCTCTTTGCCGATTATGTCTGCGGCACGATCTTCACCCTGCGCGAAACCGCCCCCGGCACCTGGACGCGCGGCAACTTCACGAGCGGCCTGGGCGGCAGCAGCGCCGTCCACCTCCGCTTCGGGCCGTGGGCCGGACCGGGTGGCGCGACGCAGGCGCTCTACTACACGAGCTACGCCGGTGGCGGGCAGATCCGGCGCATCGGCTACAGCGGCGCGGTCGATCGCGCGCCGACCGCTGCCATCACCGCCGCCCCGCGCGCCGGACAGCTCCCTTTGCGCGTGGACTTCGATGGCCGCGCGAGCGCCGATCCCGATCTCGGCGACAGGCTGACCTGGGAGTGGGACTTCGGTGATGGCACGACCGCGACGACGACGGTGCTGCAGATCAGCCACACCTACACGGTCGCCGCGACGCGCACGGCCACGCTGCGCGTGCGCGATGATCGCGGTGCCCTCTCCGAGCCGGTGGCCGTGCAGATCGGGGCCGGGAACGACGCGCCGAGGCCGACGATCATCGCGCCCACGGCGGGCACGGCCTACGTGCCGGGACAGGCGTACACGCTGACCGGCACCGCGACCGACCCGCAGGACGGCACGCTCGCGGACGCGCGCCTCTCCTGGCAGGTCCTCCTGCACCACAATGAGCACACGCACCCGGTCCTCGGCCCGATCGGCGGCAATAACATCGGTTTCACCGCGCCGAGCCACGACGAGGGAAAGAATTGGCTGGAGATCCGCCTGACCGCGACCGACACGCAAGGGATCAGCACGACGACCATTAGGGCGCTCGCGCTCGGCGGGGCGAGCTTCAGCGACCTCGCGCCGACCGCTCCGGGCTACGCGGCGGTCAGCGATCTGGCCGCAGAGGGGATCGTGCGCGGCTACGGGGACGGGCGCTTCGGGGCGGGCGACATCAGCTTGCGCGCGCAGATAGCCGCACTGATCGTCCGCGCGCTGGGCTGGCAGAACGAGACAGTGCCGAACCCCTTCCCCGATCGCGGCCCGGTCGATGACGAGCTGTGGGCGGCGGTGGCCACGTTGAACGCGCGCGGCATCGCGCGCGGCTACGAGGACGGCACCTACGACCCGACCGGTCCGGTCTTGCACATCCAGGTCGTCTCGTTCATCAGCCGCGCGATGGTCGCGGCGGGGCGCTGGGCGGCGGCGACCGAGAACGACGCAGCGCTCTACCCCAACGTGCGGATCGCCGCGAGCGACCGCCTCGATCTCGTCACCTACGTCCACAACGCCGGGGCGATCCCCGATCGCCCGGCGAGGGCGAACTGGGACGATTGGAACACCCCCGCGAGTCGCGGCTGGTTCGCGCGCGTTCTGGCCCAGGCGCTCGACGGGCGCTGAGCGGGTTGTCCCGAGGCAGCGTGTGAACTGGACGACTACCGACTATGGTTACGCCAGCCGGGGTTTATACCCTAGCTGACGTACCTGGCAACGCTCTCATCACCATATTGGCTAATGGGGCGCGCACCGGCGGGTAGGGAGACCGGCATAGCGGTTATGCCGCAGCGCTCCTCAGCGCGCCGCGAATCGCTGCACGAAGTCTGGATAACGCTCCCCGATGATCGCGCCCGGGGCGAACACGCGGTCGAGCGCGGCCAGTTCGTCCGCACCGAAGGCGACATCGAGGATCGCCAGGCTCTCGGGGAGGCGCGCGCGGCGGCTCATGCCGACCAGCGGGACGATGTCCTCGCCGCGGGTGAGGAGCCAGGCGACCGCCAGTTGCGCCGGCGTCGCGCCTTTGGCGGCGGCCAGCTCGTTCAGGAACGCGGCGACGGCGATGTTGTGCGTAAGGTTCTCGCCTTCCAGGCGTGGCGGCATGAAGTGCCGCTCCCCCTGCGTCGTCGTCGCCGTGAGGTTGCCGGTCAGCAAACCATCCGCCAGCACGCGATACGCGACGATCCCCACGCCCAGCTCCCGCGCGGTCGGCAGGATCTCCGGCTCGATGAAGCGGCACGCCAGCGAATACTCGATCTCCAGCGCGGCCACCGGATGGACGCTGTGGGCGCGACGCAGGAGGTCGGCCCCCACCTCGGAGACGCCCAGGTAGCGGACCTTGCCCTCCTTGATCAGGTCCGCGACCGCGCCGATCGTCTCCTCGTACGGCACCGCCGGATCGGGGCGGCCCGGCTGGTAGAGGTCGATCACGTCCACGCCCAGGCGCTGGAGCGAATAGGCCGCGAAGTTCTTGACCGCGTTCGGGCGGCCATCGAGGCCGAGGAAGTCCCCCGATGGCGACAGCATCATGCCGAACTTGACGCTGATGAACGCCTGGTCGCGCCGCCCCTCGAGCGCCCGGCCGATCAGGGATTCGTTGTGGCCCATGCCATAGAAGTCGGCCGTATTAAGGAGCGTCAGCCCCGCATCCAGCGCCGCCTAAATGATGGCGATACTCTCGGCGTCCCCGCCGGGTCTTCTCTGCGGCGACATCCCGCCGCAGCCCAGACCCAGGGCCGAAACCTGCGGCCCATCCTGACCAAGCCGTTTTATCCGCATCACTGCCCCCTCATACTCGCGTGAGCGTGCCACACGAGTACACTTCGCTATCAGGGTATCCAGTTTAGTCGAACCCCAGCCGGGCGGCAAGCGGGGCAACGCGCGGCAAGCGCATCGAAGCACGCCCCGCTGCGGCGACGAGTGTCAACCGGGCGAGCAGTGTGACTCCGGTGCCATGTGTCTCGGCGCGATCAGCGGTCAGAAGGAGATCGGTCGGCGTACGGCGTGGCGGTAAGGCTCATCGCCGGGGATGGCGCGCGGGTCGAAGCTAGGCGACCCGGTAGCGCGCCAAAACCTCCTCGTCCAACTCGACGCCGAGGCCCGGACCCTGCGGCACCGCGACCTGCCCGTCGATAACGGGGAAGGTCTGGTGGGTGAGGGTCTGGCGGAGGGCCGAACCCTCGACGCAGTATTCGAGCCAACCGGCATTCGGCAGGGCGGCGAGGAAGTGGAGCGAGGCGGCGATGCTGATCCCGGTCTTGTACGAATGGTTGACGCAGAGGCGATGCTGCTCTGCGGCCAGCCGCCCGATCTGTACCGCCACGCTCGGCCCGCCGACTCGCGCCACGTCGGGTTGTACGACGTCGATCCCGGTGGCGAGGAGGGCCGCGAAGCCGCGCAGGGTCGTCTCCTGCTCCCCCGCCGCGATGCGGATCGGCGAGCGGGCGGCGAGGCGCGCGTAGCCATCGAGATCGTCGGGATGCAGCGGCTCCTCGAGCCAGAACGGGCGGTACTCGGCGAACTGTTCGGCGCGGCGGAGGGCGGTGCGGACGTCGTAGGCGAGCCCGGCGTCGATCATCAGTTCCGGGCCATCGCCAAGGCCGCGCCGGGCCTCGCGGACGAGGGCCAAATCGGTCGTCTCGTCCTTGCCAAGCGGCCCCCAGCCGAACTTCGCCGCGGTGAACCCCTGTGCAACGAGGCGACGGGCGATTTCCCCTGTCTGCGCGGGCGTATCGCCGAAGAGGATCGAGGCATAGGCGCGGAGGTGGGTACGGAAGCCGCCACCGAGCAGGCGATAGACCGGCTGACCGGTTATCTTACCCAGGAGATCCCAGAGAGCCATATCGACGCCACTGATCGCCTGCTGCGCTGCGCCGCCACGCCCATAGAAAATAGAGCCCTGGTACATTCGCTCCCAAAGGTGGGCGATGTCACGCGGATCCTCGCCGAGGACACAGAGACGCAGGCCACGCGCGATCGCGTGGGAGAGCGGTGCCTCGATGATCGCCTTGGCCACCGCAGGGGACGAATCGACCTCGCCGATCCCGCTCACCCCTTCGTCGGTATGGACGCGGACAACGAGTCTTGTCTGCTCATGTGTCCCAAGCGCCCCGACTGGCGGCTATCAGACACACAGCAGCGCCCCGGCCAGGCGGTCGGGGCGCTGCGGGCGATCTGGGGCCAATCTACGGCGCAATCTGCGGCCAATCCGCGCGCACGAAGCGGCCCGGCGGCGAGTGCCACCGGGCCTGGGGTGTGGGAGGTGAAGAAGGCTAGGTGCTGGGCGGTGTCGCACCACCGGGCGGGATGTTCTCCCCACTCCTATGCACCTCGTCGATGACGGCCTCGCCGATGGCGCGCACCAGCGGGATCGCCACGAGCGGGATGCCGAGCAGGCGCGGGTCGGTCAGCCCGGCGAGCCACGCGGCCAGGATGCCGATCGCCAGCGGTAGCGCGTAGAGGATCGTCGCGCGGGTCGCGGCCACCACGCGCGGCGCGTGGCCGATGCCGATCAAGATGGATTTGAGGCGGTCCATCACTCCTCCGGTGCGATCACGAGATCACATTTAATGGTTATGCGCCGACTGTCACCGCTATCGTTGGTATAGCCGCCGAGGCAGACGATCAGCTTGCCGTCGAAGCCGCTGCGCGTGGTGGTGATCGTGCGCGGCGCGAAGTTCTTGCCGACGAGATCGACATTCCGGTGCCGCTCGACCGGGGTGCCATCCGGGTGGAGGTCGGAATCGCAGATCACGATCACCTCGTGGATAATCTCGATGTACCGGGTGTGCCGTCCGTCGCGGAAACTCCCGGCCACGCGTGCGCCCTGATTCTGCTCGCGGCGAATATCCTGGATGATTGCCATGCCATCCTCCTGTTGCGCTACGGGCGGTGTCGGCGTCGGCTGCGGCGTCACCACCGGGGGCGCGGGCGGGGGTGGTGGCGGCGTCAGGGTTTTGGGCGGCGATTGTAGTCACCCCAGGCGTTGTTGAGCACCGAGCGGTCGTACATCGCGCCGTCTATCCCCTCGCCGGAGACGCCGACATTCTGGATATTGGCGGTGACGGTCCCTTCCTTCATCTTGCCGCCCGGCTTGATGATCACGAACGGCTCGCCCGCCTCGTTGGTCCCCGGATAGACGCCCTCACCGGGTGTGTCGATGTACCGCGCCATGATGCCCCCCTGTGTCGCTACGACCGTTTTGCCGATGGTGTCCGCGATCGTCGGTCCCGTACCGCTCGCTCCTGGCGGGGTGTTAATCCGCATGCCCGCCACGATCAGCTCGCCCGCCGGGTACGGGATGCCCGCCTGGAAATGATCCATGATCGCCTTGACCGCCGCCTGGTACTCCTCGGTGTGGTCGGTGATGCGCGGCATCGGGCACCGCTTGTAGGCGTCGCCGCAGAATTCCCGGTGGTGCATGTTGAAATCGTAGGTCGCCGCAGTCTGTTTGAACCTCTCGGCGTGCAGCCACGCTTGCAGCCAGATCGAGGCCGACCACTGGTAGAGTGACACCGGCGCGGCGGCCACGGCACCGCGCGAGCCGTCCGGGTTGGTCGTGTCGTCGTGCTCGATGCTGACGCCGACGTTGTTGACCGCCGCCGCGCCGCCGAAGTGGGCCAGGAAGCGCGGGCCGTCGCCCTGGGGCACGCGCACCGGGCCGGAGGCCCACGGCATCAGCGTGCCGTCGATCTCGCACCACTGGATGATCTGCGCGAAACCGCTCCCGTTGAAGTTCGTCTGGCCGATCCCGAAATCGGTGAGCGCTTCCACGTCCGGGCCGGGGAAATAGTTGTCGCACGAGCCGAGCGTCCCGGCCATGCTGTGCAGCACGCTCGCGCCGGGGGTGCGCCTGGCGGCGAGCCGCTCTACGCCTACGCCGTCGCGCTTGGGCGGGATGCCGATGATGTGCCTCGTGATCGGCGGCTTCGGTACGTGTCCCATAACTCCCCCTTGCGCGGCGCTCGCCGCCTCTTGCGCCCGCCACGCCGTCATCTGCGCCACCACGCCGCGCACGTAGGCCGCGCTGTCGTTGCCGTCGCTGTTCGGTGCCCACGTCGGGATGATCTGCCCCACGGTCGTCTTGCCCGCGTAGGGCGCGTAGTCCACGAAGCGGGCGACCGTGGCGATCCCGCCGTCGATCCAGTCGCGGAAGACCGGGAACTGTCCAGAGCGCGCCTCGCCCGCTGTGGTCATGCGTACCGGCGTCACCCCGCCGTGTGTCGGCATCCGGGTATTTCCCCAGCTATGGGTTATGGTGGCGGTGCCCGCCTTGCCCATACCCGATTCGTGACTGAACATGGCGAGGACAAATGAGGCCGAAACACCCCGCTCGACGCAGTATCGATAGACCGCGTGGCCTGCCGAGAGTGCCGGGCTACCAGCGGCTTTCAGCGCCCCGATGAACGTCAATTCGCTGATGTCGGGGGCGACGCCAACCACTCGCTGATCGTCCACTTAGTGCCTCCCTGCGAACAGCGCGGGGCCGATTGTCGGCGCGGTGTAGACCTTCATCGCCCCCCCTC